>OCVV011358948.1_pt1 | contig 131963 bp, 83 predicted proteins | sample 1539721 | NCBI WGS metagenome assembly OCVV01 (sample SAMN02144230, study PRJEB22623) | gut metagenome | biome: sheep rumen | host: Ovis aries | place: New Zealand
TTTTTGAAAAAAGTATCCGCAATGCCTGTTTATCGGCATTGCGGAAGATTTTTAATGTTCATTTTGATTTTTAGCGGACAGCAATAATTTGGTATCTGGTATTCAATCGGGTAAAAAAAAGTCTTAAGGGCAGGGCCCTTAAGACTATATAAAATGAATTTTAATGATGTTTATGCTCCGCTAAACTTAAAATTTTAGATCATTAACAGAGCTTACGTGCACCGTCGCCAATGACAACATCTATGATAACAGGTTCTTTACCATATTTTGCCTTGAACTTCTCCTTAACAGCCTTAACGAAGCTGTCATAGTAGTGCTCATCAACAAGGTTAATTGTGCAACCGCCAAAACCGCCACCCATGATACGGCTTCCAGTGACGCCCTGTTCCTTGGCAATATCATTAAGGAAATCAAGCTCTTCGCAGCTGACTTCATATTCCTTTGAGAGTCCTTCATGAGTCTCGTACATCATCTTGCCTACAAGTTCATAGTCGCCTTTCTCGAGTGCGTCACAAACGGTTAGAACACGTTCACGCTCACCGATAACATAATGAGCTCTCTTGTAATCTTCTTCGCTTACTTTAGCTTTTACTTCATCCAACTGCTCATAACTGGCGTCACGCAAGCTCTCTACTTCCGGATGAATTTCATGGATTGCAGCAGCTACACGTTCACAGCTAAGACGACGGTCGTTATAGGGAGAACCGACTAAAGCATGTTTTACATTACTATTCACAAGCACAAGCTTGTAGCCCTTCGGATTCCATGGGAAGTAAGCTACTTCACCGCTGCGGCAGTCCATACGCATGAGATGGCCTGCTTTACCTAAGCAAGAAATAGCCTGATCCATAATACCACAGTTGACGCCGATGTACTTATGCTCAGTGCGCTGACCGACTTTAGCTAGTTCCAGACGATCTATCTTATTGCCACCAAACAGGTCGTTCAAGCCGAAAGCAAAGCAGCTTTCGAGCGCTGCACTAGAGCTCATTCCTGCACCGAGGGGGACGTCACCAGCAAATGCTGCATTAAAACCTTCAACAGGAACACCGAGTGCCATCATCTCACGGCAAACGCCGAAGATATAGCGAGCCCATGTTGCCTTGGGACCATTAGGATCGTCAAGAGAGAATTGAACTCGATCTTTGAGGTCTATTGAATAAACGTCTACTGTACGAGAACCATTAGGTTTAATTTCAGCAATCATTCCCTGCTCCACAGCACCTGGGAACACGAATCCATTGTTATAGTCAGTGTGTTCGCCAATTAAATTTATGCGGCCGGGAGCAGCGTAAACATTTCCGGTATTTCCATCAAAATGCTTGATGAATCGACTGCGAACGTCATCAATTGTAAGTTTCATAATCTTTTGGCCCCCCTCTTTTCCCCCTAAAGAGGGGGCAGACCAATAGGGGCATTGGGTCTGTTTTGAATATAAATAAGTTACTGATTAATCTACGGGAATATCGGTGTTGACATTCTTTGAGCCGATGAGGGCATAATAAAGAATGTATGCAGCGCAGAGCAATGGTACCCAATATGAGATAAGATAAGAGTGTGTCCAGTCTGCAACCAAACCTTGAATGCCTACCATAATAGCAAATCCACAAACCATTGTCATGAAAGCGCCTGAAGCAATTGCCGTATATTTGCCAAGTCCTTCTGTTGCAAGGTTGAAAATACCGCCCCACATGACAGATGCACAGAGACCTACGAGCAAGAAGCAGAAGATGCCGACAGGAACCTGTCCCCAGAGCACAGTCATGTTCGCATAATCAATACCTGGCACACTAATAGTAGATGTCGTAGGCAGATAAATGCCCAAAAGAAGCAGAATGATTGCAGTTGCGCTCACGAACGTAATCATAGCTTTAGTGCTGACCTTTCCACCCACACTGGCACCGATGAAACGACCTATGAGCATGAAGAGGAAGTAGATAGAACCAAGTGTACCTGCATAGCCGGCATCCATTCCTAATCCTAATGTGATGTTGGGATCTGTTGACTCAACAGGCGCCGTAAGATATTGCAAAATGAATCCAGGAATACCCATTTCAACACCGCCATAAAGACCGATAGCGAGGATACCTAAATTGAAATGGCGGAAAGAGAATGCGCTATGAGGATCTTTTTCTCCAGCTTTCTTCTCTACGGGTTGTTGGGGCTCTTCAATCTTTGTGAAGAAGATAACAATAAAAGCAATGACAAAGATAGCTAATGCAATCATCAGAGCGGGAGTAGCATCGGAAATCTTTGCTTTTGCAGCATCACCGATGAGTGCGCCCATGATGATGTAAACAGCTACAGCAGCAGTAGAGTTGAACACACCGCCTGTCTGGATAAGCTGATTACCCCTGTTGCCACCACCGCCAAGTAAATTAAGCATAGGATTGACAACAGTATTAAGGATACACATGCATGCGCCTGAAATGAGTGCGCCACACAGATATACGGCCATACCTCCCCAACCAGAAAGCCACTGAACGAGGATACCTGTAATACCTACCAACAGGCCGATCAAAGCCGTCTTCTTGTAGCCCCATTTTTGAATCATCATTCCGGCAGGAAAACCCATGACCAAATAAGCCATGAAATTACCATAGTTGCCTATCATGGCCATAAAATTAGTTGTGCCGAACTGATTCTTTACGATCACACCCATTGGTGAGCAAAGGTTGGTAACGAATGCAATCATTGCAAAGAGGGCAATCATCACAATGATTGCGCCCCATTGTTTCTTTTCTTGACTCATAATTATTACTATTTGACTTTATTATATAGTTCGCTTGTTAGATAGTCACTTCTCAATGCCAAATTTGTATATTGTGGTTTGAGTATAAGTCTGTTCAGGTGAGAGAACAACACTAGGGAAGTGACTGCGATTAGGGCTGTCAGGAAAATGTTGTGCTTCGAAACAGATGGCAGAACGGCGAGGGAATGTTGCGCCCAATTGACCGGTGTACCCTGTAGCCCAGTTGTCTGTATAGACTTGAACTCCTGGTTCTGTTGTGTACACTTCCATTGTACGGCCACTCTTAGGCTCAAATATCTTGGCTGCAAAGCTCAATTCTCCATCTTCTTGCTTGTTAAGAACAAAGCAATGATCATAGCCTGCGCCATTCTTGGTTTGCTCATCATCGGCGTCAATCATATCACCTACGGCATGCATCGTTCTGAAATCAAAAGGTGTGTTTTGCACGTTGCGGACTTCACCCGTAGGAATGCTTGTGTCATCAATAGGAATGAAGAAATCTGCATTTATCTGGCACTGTAGGTCCAAGATATCCGGTGTGGGATTAGCAATACCCGTCAGAGAGAAGAATCCATGATTCGTCAGATTGATGATAGTCTTCTTGTCTGTGGTAGCCTTGTAGTCGATGATCAGTTCGTTATCATCGCTCCAACGGTACACAACGGTAATGTCTAAATTGCCAGGGAATCCTTCTTCGCCATCGGGCGAAAAATAGTGAAGCTCGAGCGTCTGATCATCCTTCTGCTCAGCATCCCATACACGGGCATGATAGCCAGTTGGACCGCCATGCAGATGGTTTGGGCCATTGTTAATAGCTAAATTATAGTTTTGGGCATCAAGGGTGAAGTGCCCTTTACAGATACGATTGCCATAACGGCCAATCAATGTCGATAAGAAGGGTTCAGGGCTTTCAACAACTCCTTGAATAGTATCGTGTCCTTGGATGACATTGGCAATGTTTCCATTTCTGTCGGGCACCATGATTGCCACGATGGCACCTCCATAGTTAGTAATGCAGACCTCATTACCAGCCTTATTGGTCAAAGTGAATAAATCTGTCTGCTTTCCTTGGATATTAGATTGAAAATCTTCACGTTTCAATCCTGAAAGTTTACTTGCTATCATAGGTAAATGATTTTGTTTTAAATATTCATAGCGCAAATTAAACCAAAAACTGCGAAAGTGACAAGCTTTTGTAAAAAAAGAAACGTGAAAATTATTTAAAACGTCTCTTTCGTTGATTTTATGACCCTGTTCTTTGTTGTATTCACTTAATAAATGTAACTTTGCACCGCTATTAAATAGAAAATATATAATCGTTTATGCCAGATATTTCTATTCGTGGACATGAGATGCCAGCTTCGCCTATTCGTAAGTTGGCACCTTTGGCTAATGCCGCAAAGCAACGCGGCATTAAGGTTTACCATCTCAACATAGGTCAGCCTGACTTACCAACTCCTCGTGCGGCTCTTGATGCTATACGAGGTATAGACCGTACTATTCTTGAATATTCTCCGTCGCAAGGTTATCTTAGTTATCGGAAGAAATTGGTCGGTTATTATGCAAAATATAATATAGACGTTACACCTGACGATATTATCATTACAAGCGGTGGATCAGAAGCTGTACTTTTTGCATTTCTTTCTTGTCTGAATCCTGGTGATGAGATTATCGTTCCAGAACCGGCCTATGCCAATTATATGGCTTTTGCAATCTCTGCTGGTGCCGTCATTCGGACTGTTACGACAACAATCGAGGAGGGTTTCTCCCTACCCAAAGTAGAGAAATTCGAAGAATTAATAAATGAACGTACGCGCGCGATATTGATTTGTAATCCCAATAACCCTACAGGTTATCTATACACCCGGCGTGAGATGAATCAGATACGCGACCTCGTGAAGAAATATGATCTCTATCTTTTCTCTGATGAGGTTTATCGTGAGTTCATTTACACAGGTTCACCATACATTAGTGCCTGTCATTTGGAGGGCATAGAGAATAATGTTGTTCTGATTGACTCTGTTTCGAAGCGTTATTCTGAATGTGGTATACGCATAGGCGCATTGATTACCAAGAATGAAGAAGTACGACAGGCTGTGATGAAATTTTGCCAAGCTCGTCTCTCTCCGCCACTTATTGGCCAAATTGCCGCAGAGGCTTCTCTGGAATCAGGCGAGGAATATGCCCGTGAGGTTTACGATGAATATGTAGAACGTCGTAAATGCTTAATTGATGGTCTGAACAGGATTCCTGGCGTTTATAGTCCTATTCCTATGGGCGCTTTTTATACTGTAGCCAAGTTGCCTGTTGATGATGCTGAAGCTTTTTGTGCATGGTGCTTGCGTGACTTTAATTATGAAGGTGAGACCGTTATGATGGCTCCCGCTGCTGGCTTCTATACCACACCTGGTTTAGGACGTAATGAGGTCCGTTTAGCCTATGTCTTGAAGAAAGAAGATTTGGTGCGAGCTCTCTTCGTCTTAAGTAAAGCCCTAGAAGCCTATCCTGGTCGAACTCTTTGAAGCTTGCGTAATGCAAAGTCTTCTAAAGCATAATTATCCTATATTTTGATTAGGCGTATATTAATAAAGGCAATTTAATTGATAGGCTAATTAATCAACAGTTAACTTAATTTCAGGTCACAATAGTGCGTTTCGAGTCGTCCATAGCAAATCGCCTTTTTTCTCTTCGCAATGAAGAACGTCGTGTTTCCCGTCCTGCGGTGAATATTGCAGTCTGGGGAATAGCTGTAGGGTTGGCTGTTATGATACTCTCTGTATGTGTTGTTTTAGGATTCAAGCAGGAGATCAGACGAAAGGTCGTTGGCTTCGGAGGTCACATCGAGCTCATCAACTATAACAGTCTTTATAACCCTGAAGCATTGCCTATTGTTGTTGACGATATAGTGATGCATCGGATTTCCCGTTTTCCAGCTGTCCGCCATGTCCAACGGTTTGGCACCAAAACGGGAATGCTTAAGACTGACGAAGCTTTTAAGGGAGTACTGTTTCGAGGAGTTGCTGAGGAATATGACACAAGCTTCATAAAATCTCATCTCATCTCCGGGCGGCTACCTCGCTTTTCAGATGTCAAGAGCTCTAATGAGATACTTATCTCAAAGAAGATAGGCGACGAATTACGTCTGAAAGCGGGCGATCGAGTTTTTGCATACTTCTTCTCCGAGCAAATTAAAGCCCGCCGGTTTACTGTTGTTGGAGTATATGAAACTAATCTAAGAGAGTTTGACTCCCAGCTAATTTTCACAGATTTACATACAACACAACGCCTTAATGGCTGGAACTCTGATCAATGCACTGGAGCAGAAGTGCTACTTGCGGATTTTAATGACATCGATCAAACAGCCGCTCCGATGATTAAAGCATTTAATCATACGCTCGACTCTTATGGCTCCGATTATTCTGTTCAGACAATAAAAGAGCTATACCCTGGCCTTTTTACGTGGCTTGACCTGATAGATACGAACGTATATGTCATCCTTGCACTAATGATCGTGCTTAGTCTCTTTACTATGACATCCGGTCTTTTGATTATTATCCTCGAACGTACTAACTTTATCGCAGTAATGAAGAGTCTTGGAGCCACCAATGGCCAGGTGCGTCGCATTTTCCTTCATTTCGCAACATTGTTGGTCCTTCGCGGTTTAGGCCTTGGTGTGTTCATAGGCTTGGGCCTTGCTTTCGTGCAGAAATATCTGCATGTAGTCCGTCTCGATGCCTCTACATACTACATAGACACGGTGCCGATTGAATTCTCCTGGCCCTTGTTGCTACTCCTTTTCGTTGGGTCATTGTTGATATCCGTTTTGACACTTATCATACCCACATATCTTGTATCGCGCATCCATCCGGCTCGCGTAATGCGTTTTGAATAATCAACCTTTAAAAATAATATTAGTATGTTATCCGTTGAAGAACTAAACGACCGCCTTATTGACTTAGCCTTTGCCGAAGATATTGGTGATGGCGACCACACAACTCTTTGCTGTATTCCATCTGACGCTATGGGCAAGAGTAAATTGCTTATTAAAGAGGAAGGAATCTTGGCCGGTGTTGAAATAGCAAAAGAAGTGTTCCACAGATTCGATCCGGAAATGAAAGTGGAAGTATTTATTGGCGATGGTGCTCATGTCAAGCCTGGCGATATTGCCATGGTTGTCTCTGGCAAGGTCCAAAGCCTGTTGCAGACAGAACGCTTGATGCTCAACATTATGCAGCGTATGTCTGGTATCGCAACGATGACCCATAAATATGTTGAGCGTCTTGAAGGTACTGGAACCCGTGTTTTAGATACCCGCAAGACCACACCAGGCATGCGAATGCTTGAAAAAGCTGCTGTTAAAATAGGCGGTGGCTGTAACCATCGTATAGGTCTTTTCGATATGATTTTGCTCAAGGACAATCATGTGGACTTTGCCGGGGGTATTGAAAATGCAATAACTCGTTGTCATGAATACCTCAAGGCTAAGGGTAAGGATTTGAAGATCGAAATAGAAGTCCGCAATTTCGATGAACTCAATCAGGTGCTTGCCATCGGTGGTGTGGATCGAATCATGCTTGACAACTTCACTCCGGCAGATACCAAGAAAGCTGTAGAGCTCATTAATCACCGTTTCGAGACCGAGTCGAGTGGTGGAATCACTATAGATAACCTCCGCGAATATGCAGAATGCGGTGTTGATTTTATCTCTGTCGGTGCACTCACACATAGCGTCAAGGGCTTAGACATGAGCTTTAAGGCTTGCTGACATTTCATTATATTTTAGGGCATTGAACATTGAATAAGTTTAAGACACATCATTTCAGCGTGTCGAGACTGCTACGTTTCGTCGTAGTCTTATTCTGTGTTCAATGCCCTTTTTTTGTATCTGTTCATTCTTCTCTCTTTGCTCAGGATATCAAAGAACGTGATCTTAAGGAACTAACTGTAAAGCCCAAGCGTCAGCGTTATCATAGGAAGGGCAACCCTGCCGTCGAACTGATGCGGAAGGTGATTGCAGCCAAAGCAGATCATGAGCTCCGAAACAATGATTTTGTCCGCTATAACACTTATCAGCGCATCACATACGCTTACAACAACATCAGTAAGCAAGCCAAGGACTCGCTATCTCTTTTCCAGAAGCCTCTTCTAAAGCGTCAAATAGAGTATTGCCCGCAGACGGGAACCTATATTTTGCCTTTCGGTTATACCGAAAAAGCCGTTCAGCACCTTTTTAGCCGGAGTCCAAAACGTGAACGCAATTATGTTTTAGGCACACATTCAGAGGGCGTGACAGATTTATTCGTCGAAGGCGACATGGTGAATACGGTCTTGCGGAGTATTTTCACAGATGTCAACATCTACGACGACGTAATCACGCTGTTTGAACGAAAGTTCACCAGTCCGCTTTCGTCTCGTTCAGCCATTTCATTCTTTCAATTCTTCATCCTTGATACCTGTGAAGTTGAAAAGGAAAAGGTGATCCGTCTTAATTTCGTTCCTCAGAATCCTCAGGATTTCGGTTTCTCAGGTTACATAAATATCTTAGCTGACAGTACCTATCGTGTACAGCAGTGCACGCTGAAGCTGCCTTTGCGCTCAAGTGTCAACTTCGTTTCCAACCTCGTCATAGAACAGCGTTTCATAGATTTACCCAATGGACAACGTGTCTTGCGCACAGATGATTTGTTTGCAGAATTTGGCATCGTCAAAAGCCAGCGTTTAGCTCTTTTACATCGTTCTACACAATATAGTGCTTACTCTACTGATAGTATTCCCGACATCTATTTCTTTCCGAGTGACACACGCCGGCAAGGTTCAGCAGAAAAGGACGACGAGGAGTTTTGGAGCACCTTCCGAGCCGACAGCCTTTCGATAGCTGAGCGGAATCTCGCCTCCACTACAGACGAATTGAGGACTCGTTCTCTTGGCAGTGTGCCTATGTTCCTTCTTCGTAGTATAGTAAGCAACTATGTGTCAACAAATCGCAATCCTAAAAAGAGTAAGCTTGACATCGGCCCCTTGATGAGCACTGTTTCCAACAATTTTATCGATGGTGTTCGTCTGCGATTAGGGGGGCAAACTACGGCTTCATTGCATCCGCATCTGTTTTTTAAGGGCTATGCTGCTTATGGAACCAAGAGTAAACAATGGTATGGACTTGCCGAAATGGAGTATTCTTTCCTTCGTAAGAGATATTCCGCCAACGAGTGGCCGCGACACTCTATTCTGGCATCCTTCCAATGCGATGTGTTCTCTCCAAGCGATTTCATGTGGCAGAACGGCCGTGACAAGGACAACGTATGGATTTCTTTTAAGACACAACCGATTGAACACTTGATGCTCAACAAGCAATGGTTGGCCCGTTACGAATTGGAAGGCAACAATCATTTTGATATTAAGTTGCAGTTCAAGTCGTCGGAGTTAACTCCTAAAGCTTCATTGTTTTATAAAAAATTGAATGGAGACATGGTTGAGCATTTCAATCTTACTGATATAATGACTTCGCTGCGCTGGGCTCCAGGCGAAGAAGTCATCAACACCAGGCAACGCCGCCATGTCGTCAACCACAACAACCCAGTGTTTTCCTTGGCACATACTGTAGGTCTTAAAGGAGTTCTCCATAACAAATTGCACTACAATCTCACCGAGATAACCGCTTACGAACGAGTATGGCTTAATTCCTATGGCCGCATCGACTTGAGCCTACGAGGTGGCTTGCAATGGAATCGTGTGCCATTTCCGTTATTAGTCATGCCTGTAGCCAACAATAGTTATATTATCACGCGTAACATGTTCTCGATGATTAACAATCTGGAGTTTGTCAACGACCGTTACGTGTCCTTCATGGCTGAGTGGGATCTCTCGGGGAAATTGCTTAATCGTATACCTTTGATCAAACACTTGAAATGGCGTGAGGTTATAGGTTTCAAGACGCTCTATGGTCATCTCAGTGCCAAGAACAATCCTTTGGCTGCACGAAATGCTGGCTCCAATATACTTTTTGAGATGCCTTCACGAAACGGTGAAACTATTGTTCATGAGATGTCAGGCATTCCTTATATGGAACTCAATGTTGGCTTGCATAATATTTTCAAGATTATCCGTATTGATTATGTACGCCGACTTAACTACACGCATTATCCAGGAGTCAAGAAACACGGGTTTAGGTTCTGTCTTGAATTTGATTTCTGAGACCTAATCCTTCCAGTCTTCTTTATTACACACTTAAGTAGATTGAATACTTATCAACGTCAAAGGGCTGTGGTCATTGCCACAGCCCTTATTTTTTACCTATAGTTCAGTGATATCTTAGAGAGCGCCTTGGAATCTGTTGAAGATCTCGTTTACGCGATCAACCGTTTTCCTGCGGAATTTACCACTGCGAGGATAAAGCTTAGTGCCTGCTTTATTGATTGCAGCTTTGTCAGAGATCCATTCTTCGGCTTTAAATTCATCACCGCCATTCCCTTCCTGGTCAAATCCATAATAATAACTGATGTTCTTAATCGTCACTGTTGCCTTTCCGTCAGGAGTGGCTTCAGCAGAGATAAGATAGCGGAAGTAACAATGGTCCCAATTGAGGAACTTTTTCTTGAAGGTCATGATTTCTTCGACACGGGCCACAATGGTATTGCTTTCTTCTGAAACTACACGTGTGCGCAGTTCCTGACGCCCTTCGGCAACGAGGCTCTTAACGGTGTTGCGCAGGGCAGCAAATACATCAGTCTGGCTTTTTCCTTGAGTTGCAAAGCTTTTTTCGAAGGTCACCAGACCGTCTTTTTCAGGTACAGCTCCAGCTAAATAGTTGGGCGTTGTCTCTTGTGCACTCATTAAAGCTGGAACAAGAGCAAACAATAGAAATAAGATTTTTTTCATATCATTACTATTTTTAGAATGTTATTCATATCTGATTGCCTCAATAGGATCAAGCCGAGCCGCCTTCTGAGCAGGGAAGTAGCCAAATCCGACACCGATTGCCACGCAGACGGCGAAGCTCACAACGACACTCCACAAGGGTATAACGGCAGGGTAACCGATGATGGCATTACATCCCCATGTGAGCAAGGCCCCAAACAAAACGCCAAGAATGCCTCCAGTGAGGCTGATGAGTATCGACTCGATCAGGAACTGATTCGAGATGTCCAAGCCACGAGCGCCTACGCTCATTCGCAGACCTATTTCCTTGGTGCGTTCGGTGACACTTACGAGCATGATGTTCATAATGCCGATGCCAGCCACAAGCAGCGAGAAGGCCGCCGCCACGACGAGTATGATTGTAATGGTATCCATCGTCGAGGACATGGTTTCCATCCATTCCTGTTGCGAACGAATGGTGAAGTTGTCCACCTCGTCGTCCTTGAGTTTATGTGTCCGGCGCAGAATCTGAGTGAGATCTTCTATAGCCTGGTCCGACAATTCTTCCGTAACGGCCGAACAAAGAATGCTGTTGAAATGGGTCTGTGCAGCCAGACGTTTCATCACCGTTGTGTATGGCGAAACCAGGATGTTGTCTTGGTCCATTCCCCAGTTGTTGTAGCCTTTGCCTTTGAATACGCCGATGATTCGCAGGGGAATACTTTTGAAGCGAATGGTTTTGCCTATAGGATCTTGTCCGTTAGGGAATAGTTCCTTTACAATGGTCTGACCTACAATACACACTTTGGCTGACTTCTTCACGTCCTCTTCGGTGAAGAACACACCTTTCTCCACAGTCCACAGACGAATGGCCAGATAGTCTGGGCTTTCGCCATAGCATGTGGTGGTGGTGTTGTTGCTGCCAAAAACCACTTGTCCGCTCGTGCTGACTTCGGGCGACACTTTGTTGACGAATTTGGCTTCTTCAAGTATCGTTTCGTAGTCCACCTGTTTCAGCGTCTGCATGGCCGAGGGGTCCAGTCGTACTCCGCCGCGCATGTCGGCACCGGGGCGTATGGTCAGCATGTTGGTGCCGTTCTTCTGAATCTCCTCGCGTATGCTCTGTTTTGAGCCTTGTCCTATGGCCATCATAACGATGACCGCGCCAACACCGATGATGATGCCGAGCATCGAGAGGAAGGAACGTCCCTTGTTGCTTAGGATTGCCTTGATTGCTATTTTGAAGAGGTTGATGTAACTCATTGTTCTATTTATAAGAAAAAGATAGATGGGTCGCTGGGAAATAGGGTAGTGCACTGGCGCCCGACGACACTTCGCTCAGTTCAATCGTCCTGAGCTGCAGGGAGAGCGGCTAAGGCCGCCGCCGCACTTTGGATATTGTCGTTGAAGACGTCTTCGCGTATCTTGCCATCGCGCAGCACTATATTTCGCGAACTGTATTGGGCTATCTCAGGGTTGTGGGTGACAAAGATGATGGTGCGGCCCTCGGCATGTAGCTTCTGAAACAATACCAGCACTTCGTAGCTCGTGCGTGTGTCGAGGTTTCCCGTCGCTTCGTCTGCGAGAATCACTGCCGGATTGTTGACTAATGCACGAGCGATGGCAACACGTTGCATCTGTCCGCCCGACATCTGGTTGCTTTTGTGTTCCAGACGATTGCCCAGCCCCACGGCCTCCAATGCCTTCACGGCTGCTTCCCGACGTTGTTTGGCATTGTATGCTTTGTTGTACATCAAGGGCAGTTCCACATTTTCTACAGCGGTTGTCTTTGGCAACAGGTTATAGTTCTGGAACACGAAGCCAATCTTTCTGTTGCGGAGTCTTGCCCTTTGGCTGCGTTTCATCGTGCGTACGCTGACGCCATCGAGATAATATTCGCCACTCGTGGGCGTGTCGAGGCAACCAAGTTGGTTGAGAAGTGTCGACTTTCCCGAGCCCGAAGTGCCCATGATGGTCACGAACTCGCCTTCGTGAATCTCGAAAGAGATGCCACGGAGGGCTTTTACGGTTTCGTTTCCTACCTGGAAGTTGCGGCGAACATCGTCGAGCTTTATCACAACTTTTTTCTCGTTCATTTTTTTGTAGCGCTATTGTTGCCGCCTTTTTGGTTGTTCCTGTTGTTACGTGGACCAGGCATGAAGGGGTTGCTCTTCTGCTGGTTGTCGCCACTTTCCTCTTGTGTGCTGAACACCATGTCGGCCAGCACCTCAGTTCCGGCTTCAACGCCGCTGACGATTTCCGTGATGCTACCGTTGCTCACGCCAGTTTTTACAGGGAAGGCTTTATAGGTCTTACCTTGACGCACCCACAGCTTTTCCTTGGCATTGCAGGGCTCTATCGTCTCATCTTCTGCGATAAGCACCTCGTTGGGCGCGAAGCGCAGTGCTTTTGCGGAAACGGTAAGGACATCATTCTTTTCGACCGTGAATATCGTGACGTTGGCCGTAAGACCGGGCTTCAGCTTGAGGTCGGCATTGGGGGCACTGATGACTACTTCATAGGTCACGACATTACTCTCGGTCGTAGCTTGCTGACGCACCTGAGTGACATGACCTTCAAACACGTCGTTGGGGAAGGCGTCAACAGTGAAGGAAACGCGTTGGCCTTCTTTCACCTCGCCTATGTCGGCCTCGTCGATGTCGGCTATCACACGCATATCCGTCAGGTCTTGGGCTATAGTGAAGAGGGTAGGGGTGCTGAACGAAGCGGCAACGGTCTGTCCTTCTTCCACCGCTTTTGAGAGCACTACGCCATTAATGGGCGAAGTGATAGTGGCGTAACCAAGGTTGGTCTCGGCTCGCTTCACATTCTGGCGGGCTGTTGTCACCTGCTGCTGTGCCTGCACATAGGAGAGTCGGGCTTGCTCGAAGTCGTTTGCCGAGATAAGTCCCTTGTCGTACAAGGATTTCTGGCGTTCGAAGTTAGCTTTCTGATAGGCCAACGCACTCTGAACGCTGGTAAGGTTGGCACGCTGTGAAGCGAGTTCACTGGTAAGATTCGTCTTGTCGAGCTCAGCAATCACTTGCCCAGCCTTTACTTCGGTATTGTAGTCGACATAGATTTTGGCAACAATGCCGCTGACCTGCGTACCCACTTCCACACTTGTTACGGGTTCTATAGTTCCTGTAGCGGTTACCGTCGTCGAAATATTTCCTTTCTCTACGACGGTCGTCTCGTACGTAATCTCATTCTTTTTGGAGCAGCCTGCTAATAAGAGCGCTCCGAAAGTCATAATAGCAAACAACCGGGTTTGCATGTGATTCCTGTTTCTCATATAATTGTTTTTATCGATTTCTGTTTTGCTATATTGACTGTTCCTATTTAAAAGTCAAGTCGTGTTAAAATGGATGTGAAGTTTTCTATATATGTACACGCATACGCATGTACTTATTTATACGCTCATACTGCTTATATCCTTGCAAAGTTAGTCTATTTTTTATTGTACGACTTTAAGCTTAATGAAAAGTTTAAAAGTTTTAAGAGCCTTTAACATTAAGTACACTTCCTTATGATCAGTTGTCCGTACTCAATTTTTCAGCTTGGCGCCGCGTCCTGTTTTTCCTTATCGTTTACATTGTGCTCCTTGGTATTTTCAAACCATGGCTAAGGGCCGTTTTTAACACGCTTAGGCGAATGATTCGATTCTCTTAGGCGCATCGACCAATTCTCTTAGGTGAATCGTGCAATTCTCTTAGGTGAATCGTGCAATTCTCTTAGGTGAATTGGGAAAAACGCTTAAGCTGCTATTTTAATTTTAATAATATACAAGGTTGTTCTCATAGCTAAAACCAACCAGATTGGTAAAAAGAATACAGCAGAGGATGTGTCAGATTTGATGTCAAAAAGTCCATTCATTGTTCCCGCTTGTACTTTGGCACACCTTTTGCAATTAATGTGTTCGTATGGAAACATACACCTTTCAGTGAAACACTTCAAATAATAGATTGATTTAACATTAAAAATAATTATCATGCAAAAAGGTAATATTGGAGTAACTACAGAGAATATTTTCCCTGTAATCAAGAAGTTCTTATACTCAGACCACGAGATTTTCATTCGTGAGATAGTCAGTAACGCCGTAGATGCTACGCAGAAACTAAAGACTTTAGCCTCGAAGGGCGACTTTGCTGGCGAGCTGGGCGATCTGAAGGTGGAAGTGAAAGTCGACAAGGATGCCGGAACAATCACCGTGTCTGACCGCGGCATAGGTATGACAGCCGACGAGATAGACAAGTATATCAATCAGATAGCATTCTCCGGAGCCAACGATTTCCTTGATAAATACAAGGAGGATGCCAACGCTATCATTGGTCACTTCGGTCTCGGTTTCTATTCTTCTTTCATGGTCAGCGACCGTGTGGACATCATCACGAAGAGCTATCAAGATGCTCCTGCCGTAAAATGGAGTTGCGACGGTTCGCCTGAATTTACCCTTGACGAAGTAGATAAGGCCGATCGAGGCACAGACATCGTCATGCATGTGAGCGAGGATTGCAAGGAATTTCTTGAAAAAGATAAGCTCGAAGGCTTGCTGAAGAAGTACTGCCATTTCCTGCCTGTGCCCGTTATATTTGGCAAAAAGCAGGAATGGAAAGACGGTAAGATGCAAGACACAGAGGCAGATAATCAGGTCAACGATACCACTCCTTTATGGACGCGTAAGCCCAGCGAGCTCAAGGATGAGGACTACAAATCGTTCTACCGTCAGCTTTATCCGATGGCCGACGAGCCTCTGTTCTGGATTCACTTGAATGTAGACTATCCCTTCAATCTCACGGGCGTCCTTTACTTCCCGAAGATCAAGAACAATCTCGATCTCCAGCGCAACAAGATTCAGCTTTACTGCAATCAGGTGTTCGTCACAGATCAGGTCGAGGGTATAGTTCCTGATTTCTTGACATTGCTCCATGGCACTATCGATTCGCCCGATATTCCATTGAACGTCAGCCGCAGCTACCTGCAGAGCGATTCCAATGTGAAGAAAATCAGTGGATATATCACGAAGAAGGTTGCCGACCGTTTGGCATCGCTATTCAAGAACGACCGCAAGGAGTTTGAAGAAAAATGGGACGACCTCAAGATATTCATCTCCTATGGCATGCTCACCGAGGACGATTTCTACGAGAAGGCCAAGGCTTTCTTCCTCTTGAAAGATACAGAAGGCAAGTACTACACCCTCGATGAATATCAGACGCTCATCAAGGATAACCAGACCAACAAGGACGGCCAGCTTGTCTACCTCTATGCTGCAGACCGTGAATCTCAGTATACATATATAGATAACGCGCGCGCGAAAGGCTACAATGTGCTCTTGCTCAACGGACAGCTCGACACTCCGCTCGTACAGATGCTGGAACGGAAATTGGAGAAAACAACCTTCACCCGCGTGGATGCCGACACCATAGACCGGCTCATTCAGAAAGATGAGCCCAAGGGTGAAGAATTGTCAGCCGAGCGCTCTGCCAATCTGTCAGCAGTGTTTGAGAGCCAAATGCCTAAGAATGAAAAGACAACATTCCATGTGGAAACGCAGCCATTGGGCGAAAATGCCATGCCTGTTACTATCACGCAAAGCGAATACATGCGACGCATGAAGGACATGGCACGCATACAGCCAGGAATGGGTTTCTATGGTGAGATGCCCGACATGTACAGCTTAGTGCTCAACACAGACAACCGCCTCGTGAAAGATGTCTTGGAGAAGAGTGAAGCCGCCACGGCCGAAGAACTCAAACCCATTGAAGCCGAACTCCGAGGATTGAATGCCCGCAAGGCCGTACTTCAGGCTGAGCAGGACAAGAAAAAGTACGACGAGATCACAGAAGAAGAGCGCAAAGACATGGAAGAGTGCAAGAAAAACATTGAGGACCAAGAGAACAAACGCCGTGAGGTAATGGCCAACTATGCTAAGGATGACGAGCGCGTTCACCAGCTTATAGACCTTGCGCTCCTGCAGAATGGACTGCTCACGGGCGAAGCCTTGACCCGCTTTGTCAAGCGCTCGGTAGATTTGCTCTAAGTCTTAATATATAGACGCTTTCTATTGAAAAACCTTCAAAATGTTTGCAAGGATGCGTCAAATCACATAACTTTGCAAACGTTTTGAAGGGTTAGTTTTCCTAAATTGGAGTAACCTTTTGAATTTGTGAATTGATATAGGACGATGGATAATAGACTTTCACCCAAAATAACTGCGATACTCAACTTTGGCAAGGAAGAGGCCGCTCGTCTGCGTTCCACCTACGTGGAACCTGCACATTTGCTGTTGGCCATGCTCCGCGAAGAAGACTGTAACGCAAGCGTCATCCTCAAAAGTTTTGGGGTTGACACCGTAATGCTGAAAGCCAATACGGAGACAGAACTTAAAGGAAGTGCCTCTTTGAACGATCCGCTGCTTAGTGCCGCTTCCAGCCGCATCATTAAGCTCTCCATACTGGAAGCCCGGTCTATGCGTGCTGAGCAGGCCGACACCGAACATATGTTGCTGGCGCTGCTTCGCAATACGGATGACAATGTTTGTCGGTTACTCAATAAATTTGGTGTCGACTACCAAGGCGTTAAGTCGGTTATCACTCAGAAACAAGATCCGAAGGCCAGCTTTGGTTTTACGGATGAAGATGAAGACGACGAAGAAGACAACGACCTCCACAACACGGGACGCCCAGGTATGCGCCCTGCGCAACAGGCTACGAAACAGTCCAATGGAGGAAAAGACAGCGGAACACCTGCCCTCGACACCTTCGGTACCGACCTGACAAAGGCTGCCCTCGAAGGTTTGCTTGATCCTATCGTCGGCCGTGAACGCGAAATTGAACGTGTAGCACAGATATTGTGCCGACGTAAAAAGAACAATCCTATACTTATTGGACTGCCTGGCGTCGGCAAAAGTGCAATTGTCGAAGGCCTGGCCTTGCGCATCGTGCAGCATAAAGTGGCCCGCTTGCTCTTCGACAAGCGTGTGATTGTACTCGATTTAGCCAGCGTTGTTGCCGGAACTAAATATCGCGGACAATTTGAAGAGCGGTTGAAGGCCATCATCAATGAGCTGCAAGCTCACAAGGAAATCATCCTTTTCATTGATGAAATTCACACAATCATTGGTGCAGGTTCGGCTGCGGGTACCATGGATGCGGCCAACATGCTTAAGCCTGCATTAGCCAGAGGCGAGGTGCAGTGCATAGGTGCTACGACCATCGATGAATACAAGAAAAGCATCGAGAAGGACGGAGCCTTGGAACGTCGTTTCCAGAAAGTTCTTGTTGAACCGACCACGGCAGATGAAACCTTAACCATACTTGAGAATATCAAGCAAAGATACGAGGACCATCACAACGTCCGATATACTCATGAGGCACTAAATGCTTGCGTTACCCTTACCGACCGCTACATGTCGGACAGATGTTTGCCAGACAAAGCTATTGATGCAATGGATGAAGTGGGGTCGAGAGCTCATCTGGTGAGTATCCCCTTCAACGATGACATCCTGCATAAGGAAGAACTTTGTCAGCATTTGAAAGAGCTGAAAGATGATGCTGTGAAGCGGCAGAACTTTGAACTCGCTGCAGAATACCGTGATCAATTAGCGAATGAGCAGGAACGTCTGGAGCAGATGAAGAAGGACTGGGAACATCAATTGCGTGAAGTCCGCGAGGAAATCAGCGAAAAGGATGTGGCCGACGTTGTTGCCATGATGACGGGAATACCTGTGCAACGTATTGGTGAAAGCGAGAACGACAAGCTTCGCAATCTTTCCACCAAGCTCAAGCAGTCGGTGATAGGTCAAGACGATGCCGTGGATAAGCTGGTGAAAGCGATTCAACGCTCTCGCATCGGACTAAAAGACCCCAACAAACCCATCGGAACATTCATGTTCCTTGGTCCCACAGGCGTTGGAAAAACCTATCTGACCAAACGACTCGCAGAAGAACTTTTCGGCTCGGATGATGCTCTCATCAGGGTTGATATGTCCGAATACATGGAGAAACACACGGTGAGCAGAATGGTGGGTGCCCCTCCAGGATATGTGGGATATGAGGAAGGTGGACAGCTAACTGATCGCGTTCGCCGTAAGCCTTATTCCATCGTGCTCTTGGATGAGATAGAAAAAGCCCATTCAGATGTTTTCAACATCCTGCTTCAAGTAATGGATGAAGGTCGTCTCACCGATGGAAATGGCACTACTGTTGATTTCCGAAATACCGTTATTGTGATGACTTCCAATAGTGGAACCCGGCAACTCAAGGAGTTTGGGCAGGGCATAGGCTTTACACGTGGTGGCGACACACAAAAAAAAGAATTTGCTCGTAATATTATACAAAAGACGCTTCAACGCCAATTCTCGCCTGAGTTCCTTAATCGACTTGACGACATCATCTTCTTCGATCAGTTGTCTAAAGAGAGCTTGCATAAGATTGTCGACATCGAAATGCAGCCTCTGCAAAAGCGAATCCGCGAGATGGGTTATGACATCCAGCTTTCTGATGCTGCTCGCAGTTGGCTCGCAGAAAAGGGTTACGACGTTCAGTTCGGAGCACGTCCCTTGAAGAGGCTTCTACAAACAGCCGTAGAAGATGCCTTCTGTCAACTCATCTTAGACGAAAAAGTCCATGTTGGGCAGACAGTTGAAGTTGATGCGGAAACGCAAGATGCCAAAAGCTTGAATCTGATAGTTAAAGAATAATCAGATAATAAAAAAGGCGGCACGTCCAAAAAGGAACGTGCCGCCTTTTTCATTATCGTTTAACGCTTCGTATTCGCCATGAAATGAAGAAGCAAATAATAATAAGAGTGATGATAGCTGCAGCAATGAACGATGGCAGTTCTGGCAGGTGCAGAATGGTGGGAGAGACGAAGAAAAAGTCGACGACGACGAGCGTCATAAAGACTGCCGGCAACAATGTAAGCCAAAAGCATTTGCCTTCGCGAGCGAGATATACGGTGCAGACCCAAAGGGTAACTACAGCCATCATTTGCGTTCCCCATGCCACGTACTGCCAAACGGTGCCGAATCCACTGGGATTACCTATTTGCCACACAAGTAAGACTATGCCTACGGCAAATACCGGAAGGCTGAGCATGAGACGAGATTTGGCTGAGGTCTGTTTCAGTCCTAATGATTCAGAAAGAATCAGGCGAGCAGTCCGGAAGGACGATCCCCCTGTAGTGATTGGAGCTGCAACGACTCCGAGTAGGGCAAGGATGCTTCCTGCGATACCCAACCAACTTGAACAAACTGTGGTAACAACAGTCGGGGCATCGAAGAATTGAATAAGTGAACGCTTGTCATCTGCTACCCACAAGCCAGTTGATGTCTCAGTGAATCGGGAAACAACTTCTGGCGAACAGACCTCTCGCCACCCATCGGCAAAGAAGAAATAGCTGGAAATGGACGCCCATACAAGCGCAACAAGGCCTTCGGTAACCATTGCACCATAAAATATGGGACGACCTTGTCGCTCAGATTTCATGCAACGTGCCATCATGGGAGATTGTGTGGCATGGAATCCGCTGACAGCCCCACAAGCAATTGTAACAAAGAGAGCAGGGAAAAGAGGCTGCTTCAATCCAAGACGCTCGGCTCCTAAATTGCCAATACCATTCCAGATTTCAGGAAGTTCGGGTTGCTTGATTATGAGCATCACTCCCATGGCTATGACCATAAAAAGCATGGATAAGGCAAAGAGTGGATAAACACGGCCGATAACTTTGTCAATAGGCATCATCGTTGTGGCCACATAGTATAGAAAAATAATAATGACCCACATCATCTTTTCGCCCCAGATACCACTTAAGATGATGGCAGGACAATATACAAAGAATGCACCAACGAGCATCATCATGAGCATCGTGAAAAGAATTAATGCCTTGCGGGCAAATGAGCCTAAATAAATACCTGTAAGCTCAGCCAGACCACACCCGTCGTGACGCATTGAGAGCATGCCAGCAATATAATCATGGACAGCTCCGCCAAAGATACATCCAAAGACAATCCACAAATAAGCTGAAGGACCGAACCACATTCCCATGATTGCCCCGAATATAGGACCAGTGCCGGCAATATTCAGGAATTGAATCATGAATATCCGCCATGAAGGAAGAACTACATAGTCGATACCGTCTTTTTTGCGGATTGCCGGCGTCTCACGATCATCCGGGCCAAAAACATATTCTGCAACTCGGCTGTAAATCATGTAACCTATAAAGAGTGCAAAAATGCTGATTGTAAAGGAGAGCATACGATTAACCTTTAATTAATATTATTGTTGTGTTCAGATTTTGTGCTTGCCTTGAAGGATTAAAGTAAGAGGCATTTACTCTGAAGCAAGTTGTCTCTTTTTTGTTATCGTGGGCAAAGTTATATGAAAAAATCCATCCAAATGGACTTTTTTATTCAAAAGATTTGGTAAAGTCACGAAAATGTTGAATTTTTGTACGATTTTAAAAGGCTGAAATCGCAAAGGATGCCAAAAAAAGCCTCAAATTTCCCTTCTAACGGATTAAAGCAAAAATGGCCAAGGGAAAATATTTGACAAATTAAAGACGCTTCTACAAGTTAAAACTATATACAAATACTAAATTTACGGTCAGGACCGTGATAAACAATGCAAGACTCAGAAGACAGAATTATTAAAGTTGACATTGAGCGAGAGATGAGAAGTTCGTTTCTCGATTACTCAATGTCTGTTATCGTAGCCCGTGCTCTGCCAGATGCACGCGACGGCTTCAAACCCGTTCATCGCCGTATATTATATGGTATGCGTGTTGATGGTAACACTCATGATCGTGACTATCGTAAATGTGCCCGCACGGTAGGTAACGTGCTCGGTCACTACCACCCACATGGTGATAGCTCAGTATATTTCGCCATGGTGCGTTTAGCTCAAGACTGGAATATGCGCTATACACTTGTTGATGGCCAAGGTAACTTCGGTAGTGTGGACGGTGATTCACCAGCAGCTATGCGTTACACAGAAGCTCGATTGGCTGCAATGGGCGAAGCTATGATGCAGGATTTGGAGAAGGAAACGGTGGACATGGTCGACAACTTCGACGGTAAGGAGAAAGAGCCAAGCGTTCTGCCTACTCTCTTCCCTAATTTGTTAGTCAATGGCGCTACAGGTATCGCTGTAGGTATGGCAACAAATATTCCGACTCACAATCTCGGCGAGTGTATTGACGGCTGTGTAGCTTACATTGACAATCCCGACATTGATGTGGCTGGTCTGATGCACTACATTCCCGCCCCTGATTTCCCAACCGGTGCTTATATTTATGGCATGCAGGGAGTGAAGGATGCCTACGAGACAGGCCGCGGAAGAATTATTATGCGTGCGAAGGCTGAAATTGAGCCTGGCGACCAACACGACAAGATCATAGTCTCAGAGATTCCTTATGGCGTTAATAAGGCTGAGCTCATTAAGAATATTGCCGACCTCGTAAATGAGCATAAAATAGAAGGTATAAGCAATGCAAATGATGAGAGCGATCGTGAAGGCATGCGTATTGTCATAGATGTCAAACGAGACTTTAATGCGAATGTAGTGCTGAATAAGCTCTTCAAGATGACGCAGCTTCAGACTTCGTTCTCCGTTAACAGTATCGCACTTGTAGGCGGACGGCCTAAGCTGATGACTCTGCGCGACATGATTAAGTGCTTTGTTGATCATAGACATGAGGTGACAATCCGTAGAACAGAATATGATAAGCGTAAGGCTGAAGAGCGCGCTCATATCTTGGAAGGATTAATCATTGCTTCGGATAACATTGACGAGGTCGTTCACATCATCAGGGCAAGTCGCACGCCAGAAGAGGCACGTGTACGTCTTCAAGAACGTTTTGCCCTTGATGAGATACAGTCCAAGGCCATTGTTGACATGCGTCTTGCTCAATTAACCGGACTCCAGCAAGACAAATTGCATGCAGAGTATGACGAACTCATGGAGAAAATCGCCTACTACAATCAAATTCTTACGGATGATTCACTTTGCTGGAAGGTCATCAAGGACGAATTGATTGAAGTGAAAGAGAAATTTGGCGACGAACGCAGAAGCGAAATCGTGTACTCCAGTGAAGAGTTTAATCCTGAAGACTTCTATGCAGATGACGAAATAGTCATAACAATAAGTCACTTAGGATATATCAAGCGTACACCTTTAGCAGAGTTCCGCACTCAGGGACGTGGAGGCGTCGGTTCAAAGGGTTCATCAACACGTGACTCAGACTTCATTGAATATATCTATCGAGCCACTATGCACAATACGATGCTCTTCTTCACAAAGAAGGGTCGTTGCTATTGGCTCAAGGCATACGATATTCCGGAAGGAAATAAAGCCTCGAAGGGACGTGCCATCCAGAATATGCTAAATATTGAACCAGATGATGCAGTAAACGCATGTCTGTACGTGAAGAAGCTGAACGATCCTGAGTTTAATGCAACACATAATGTGATTTTCTGTACAAAGAATGGTACAATAAAGAAAACATCGCTTTCTGATTATAGCCGCCCGCGCACCAATGGAGTCATTGCTATTAATATTGCTGATGGCGATAGGGTAGTGGATGTTGCCTTGACGAATGGCAATAATGAGGTGGTTATTGCAAGTAAATTGGGACGTGCAGTTCGCTTCAATGAGAACACCGTACGCACCATGGGACGCGTCTCAACAGGCGTAAGAGGTATTACTCTCGAAGGTGACGGCAATGAGGTTGTTGGAATGGTTGTTATCGACAAGCCAGAGGAAGAAACAATTCTTGTCGTATCAGAAAAGGGTTATGGCAAACGTTCCGACGTCGTTGACTATCGTGTAACAAATAGAGGCGGTAAGGGCGTGAAGACCCTTGAAGTGACTGAAAAGACTGGTTTACTCACGGCAATAAAGAGCGTCTCAAACGACGAAGACTTGATGATTATCAACAAGTCAGGAATTACGCTCCGTCTTAAACTGGAAAGTATAAAAATTCAGGGCCGTGCAACACAAGGCGTGAAACTTATCGAGTTGCAGAAGCGTAATGACACTATCGCCAATGTCTGCGTAGTTCCTTCGGAAGAGGATGAAGATGAGTTGCCTGAAGACGCACGTGCCTCAGAGATACCTGATCCTACTCAATTGGGCGACGGGCAGACAATAACACTCGATCGTGACAACCAACAATAAACTTTAAAGCATACACCCTGTCTAACAAAACAGACATGTAAAGGACATGCCTTCATAAATTTGAAACATTTAACCTAAAATTATCAAACAAATTATGAAAAAGATCTTATTTGTTGTTGCGCTAGCACTCGTTGCTACAAGCGCTTCTGCACAGGACAAAGTCGTAAGAAAGGCTCGTGCACTCAAAGATGAGGTACAGAATCTTGTGGCTACGGCTGAACGAACAGATAAGCAAGAACTTGAGCTGCAGACAAAACTCAAAGAGTGTTTTGAGTTGGTGATTCCCACACTTACAAGCCCTGAAACAAAGAAAGAATTAGCAAATGCGTGGGACATCAAGGCACAGCTACACATGTATACCTTTAATCCACTGCTCAACAACGTCATCGCCAAGCAACCTACGGATACTCTTGCCCTTGCTGAGAATATCTATGCTTCGCTTGATGCCATGGAGGAGTGCTTTAAGGCTACACAAACTTTAGGACTCAAAGGTGACAAGGACCCTTATACAATGCAAAATAAACTTAAGGTTCTGCAGTTCCGTCCCTATGTGGCTTACTGTGGACAGATGTTCTTCCAGAATCAGCAGCACGATAAAGCTGTTGAAGCATTCAAACGCTGGATGAACTATCCGCAGGCATATTCAATTCTCGGTGCTGATGCTCAAACCTTGGCAGAAGACGAGAACACGCCTCAGATGGCTTACTACACTTGCCTCGCAGCTTACTTCGCCAAGGATCAGGCTACACTTGATGAGTATATCGGTCAGGCTCGTAAATATACTGCAGAGAAGGAGCAAGTTAATCAGTTGTATTTGACTTCACTCATTGAGAAAGGCGATACAGCAGCTTGGTTGAAAGCGGGCAAGGAAGTTGTCATCAGTGATCCTTCAGGAAACGATGGTATCGCACAGAACATCCTGGCATACTACTTCAATCGCGGTGATTTCAAAACTGCCCAAGAGTTCGCTGACGAGTTGCTTGCTTCTGATAGCAAAAGCCGCCTTGGCAACTATGCCAAAGGTCTTGTATTTATGAACGATCATAAGTATAAAGAGGCTATTCCTTTCTTTACTAAAGCTACAGAAACCGACCCGACATTCTCTGATGCCTTCTATAATGCTGGTGTTTGCTGGAGTAACTATGGTTACGATATTAATGAATCTCTGTCTGGAAAGAAAATGACTACAGCTCAGTTTAATGCTGCAGTGAAGCCCGTTAAAGAAGCTTACCAGGCTGCAGAGCCTTTCTTCCTTAAAGTGAAAGAATTGGAGCCTGATAACACTCACAAATGGGCTACCCGTCTGCGCACTGTTTACTACATCCTTGGTGACAAAGCCAAAGAGGCTGAAATGTCCAAGCTTGTAGGTGATTGATGGTAATAACAGAGCATTATATCCCAAGTACAGATTTCAGAAATAAATATTGTCAAGGGGAAATGTCGATTGGCATTTCCCCTTGTTTTGTCAATCGTTGACAAGATTTAACCTCAATGATAAGGCGTTATTCAATAGATTAGCGTAATTTTGCAGCAGAAATCTAAAACTATGCGTAGATACTTCACTATATTTTTCAGTCTTCTTGTCGTTAATGTGTACTCGTCGAATGTCATACGACAAGCCAAAGATGCTCTCAAAAAGAAGCAGAACTTAGAGCAAACGGCTAAAAATTTACTTGCGGAAGCAGATAAAGAATCAACAAAACATAATGACAAAATCACTTGCTACGTAATGGCTGCAGAATGTAGCTATAAACTCTATGAAGCTCAAAACCTAAAGCTCTACCTTAAACAGAAATACGACACAACAGCATTCTTTGCCAATCAGCTCATGACTTTTGAACGATTGATGAAAGCGGATTCGTTGGAAGAATGGCCTGATGAACGGGGACGTGTGCGGATAAAGAACCGTAAACGTAGTCATGATTTATTATTGCCTTTACGTGGCAATATACTGAATGGAGGCAAATGGTATTTTAGAAAGAACGACATGAAGTCGGCATTCATATACCTTGATAAATACGTGCGTATAGCCTCAAACCCTATTTTTCTGAAAGATTCCCTCCTTCAGAAGGATACTCTCATGGCTCCAACTGCATATCTCTCGGTTATTGCAGCAAATAGAATTAATGACACAGATGGTGTAATTCGGAATGCCCCATTAGCTAAAAAGGCTGGAATGAAAAGCCATCTCATTCAGGAATATCTATGTAAGGCTTATGCAGAAAGAAAAGATTCCATGCAATGGTTCACAAGTCTCTATGACGGTGTCAAAGATTATCCATTACATGATTTTTTCTATTCGCATCTTGTGGACTACTATATCTCAAAAAACGAATACGAACAAGCCCTTGCTTTGACAGACTCGCTCCTTCAAACGGCAGATTCTATTCCTCTGTTTTGGTATGGTCGCAGCATGATTCTTTTGAAACAAGAACGTGATCGAGAAGCAATTGATGCTTGTGATTCATGCTTAAAATATTCACCTAACCACGTGGATGCTTTATATAATAAAGGTATTGCATCGCTCAACTTAGCTATCCTATATGCTGAACAGGCTTGCACAGACTTGACGAATCCACAATGTCGAAGGGATCAAGAAATTATACGTAGCTTGTATCTTTTGGCAAAATTGCCAATGGAACGCGTTAGAGAATTAATACCAGATAAACCGCATAGATGGGCGCAACCCTTGTATAGGATTTATCTACATTTGAATATGGGCAAGGAGTTTGATGAAATAGATAAAATATTAAATTCTTCATCTCGAAAATAAAAATTTTAAAGTGCGATCTGTTTACATATTTATAACAGGCCTAATAGTCTTTTCCGTTATTTCTTGTAATGGAAGACAAAATTATGCACTTTATCATACCGTTGACACCTTCAATGACAAAGCCTATCATAGCCATTATAAAAATGTTGATTCCGTGAGGGTATGGGCTCATAAAGCTTTAGAACTTGCATCAGAAGCAAAATATAAAGATGGCCGAAATGAAGCTTTGAACAATATAGCATTCGAGCGTTTCCAACAAATGGACTTCGACAGTGCTTTGTGTATTTCTCAAGAAGTTATTGTAAACACTGACGAAGATGTCGAGAGATTAGTTGCCGATGTCATGCAGATGAAGGTTGCTCAGCGAACGAGCGACAATCTTTCTTTTTTTAAATACAGGACTGATGCGCTAAAATGTATTAGAAAGCTTGATAAACGAGCCGCTCGAATGTCTAAGCGAGAGCAACATCGTTATTACTATGGTAGAAGTGATTTCCATATCGCATCTTCAACATATTTCTATTATTTAGATCAGACAGACAGGGCACTGGAGGAAATAAGAGCCGCCGAACCATATAGCACTCTCAACACTGATACTGCACAGTGGTTATATTATTGTTATATGCGTGGTTCGGGAGGTCTGGCAGACAACTCTGATGAAAAAGCCATTGCTCGAGAGGAACTGGGCTATTTGCTGAAATGCTTTTGGCTGGCACGTTATGAAGGTTACCCTTTCTTCTTAGGTAATGCTGAGCAATCATTGGCAACTCTATTCGCAGATTCAGCCCGACAAGTAGCCGCACTCGAAGCACATCCAGAAACCTTACCCTTATTAACATCAATATTTGAGGGCGATAATCTTCCTTTGGCATTAGCACAATCTGCATTGTCGGATTTTGTCGAATACGATGATCTTTATCAAGAAGCATGTGCTCAACGTACTCTTGGCGAATTGGCATTCGCGTCGGGCGATTATCAGGAAGCATTGAGATGTTATAGTGCAGCTCTCGACTGCGTCAACTTTCACCATCAATGCTATTATGAATCCGACGAACTGATAGGAGCGAATAGTAATAGCGACTTGTTAGTTCCCTATGATTCAACTCCAGGTCTCATCTCGGTGGAAAGGGAGTGGGTGAGCTCTCCCAAAATCAAAACTGTTCCTGAGTGGATATCAGGAATAAGGCAACAACTTTCTCTTGCATATAGCGCTTTGGATCAAAAAGCAGCCAGTGATTATAATAGAAATATTTTTCTTGATTTGTTGGATGTCACGCGTGAAGATGCTGAGCTTGAGAGCCGCGTGGCAGAGCTTACTGCACAAAAACAATATCTGCATAAACTGATACTTATTGTGAGTATTGTTGCATGCCTCACTGCTTTATTGGTTTTCTATCTTTTGAGAAATTGGAGGAAACGTTCTGAGGCTCAAAGAAGACTGCTAAGGCAAAAAATGCAACATATTCAAGAAACAGCTCAGGTTGAAAAGCAAATGATGGCTGATGAACAAGAGCAATTGCAAGAAGAAAAAAAGGCAACGGAATTAAGACTCCTAAAAGATAAGCAGCAGAATATAGAAAAGCGTGCTAAGTTGCAGCTTGTAATGGCTATTATGCCATTCCTTGATAGGATTATTCATGAAGTTAATAAAATGAGAGAACTTAATTGTGTGCGACAAGAGTCTCTTATTTACATTAAGGAGCTAACTGAGCATATTATCCAACTGAATGACCTTCTTACAGATTGGATAAAGATGCAACAAGGACAAATAAACCTGGCGGTGACATCCTTTGAACTTGAGCCATTATTTGCGTCTATCAGACGTGGACATTACGCATTTGACCAAAAAAAATTGCAACTCAATGTTGAGAAGACGCATTTATGTGTCAAAGCTGACAGGGCTCTTACATTATTTATGCTAAACACCCTGGCGGATAATGCCCGTAAATTCACTCCAGAGGGGGGCTCAGTAAGCATCAAAGCCAAAGAAGGGAGCATAAATGATTGTCCTTACGTTGAATTATCTGTTGAAGATACCGGCTATGGCATTTCAGAACAAGATGCCCAGTTAATCTTAAATAATAAAGTATATGATGCTAAGAAAATAGGAGAGTCAACAGATGTTGAGAGTCAAACCCGAAATAAAGGCTTTGGATTCGGATTGATGAATTGTAAAGGGATTATTGAAAAATATCGGAAAACAAGTCTGCTTTTTAATGTTTGCCAATTTGGTATTGATAGCAAAGTAGGGGAGGGTAGTCGCTTTTGGTTTAGGTTGCCACGCGTCGTCCCCATCTTTTTTATCTTCTTTTTTTCTGTTCTGGCCTGCACTCAAGCCACGAAATCCTCCCATTCGTCCATAATGGGGGATGGGAATACTAATGTCAACAATAAGACTACCTCTATTAATAAATCTTCTTTTCCTCAAAAGGCATATCGGTATGCGGATTCTGTATATTTCTGTAACCTTGATTATCGGTTTGAAGACGCGTTAATGTATGCGGATTCTGCGTTAGCGGTTATGGGAACAGGTAATGACACGCTTGATTACTCTCTGGTCCTTGGCATAAGTAACGAACAAGCAGTGGCCGCTTTGGCCGTTCATGATTGGTCGCTTTACAAAGTGTGCAACGATAAATACAAGCAATTGTATAAGCTCTTGAACCGTGATGAATCTCTTGACACGTATTGTGTATTGCTGGAGCGTTCACAAAAGACTTCGCAGTGGGCATTGATTACAATCATCGCTTTGTGCATCATCGCAGCGTCCTCTACATATCTGTTCTATTTTTTGCCATATGCTCGTTTTGTGAAATCCGTCACAAGATTGAATGATCTTCGTTTGCAGCATTTACAGCAACAAAATGATTTGGAACATCAAAGGCAAAAGGATGATATAGAGGTTGTAGAGGACGAACATAGAAAAAGGCTATATGAAGAGAACAGGTTGCATGTTCAAAATCTCATCATCGACAATTGCCTGTCGACAATAAAGCATGAAACTATGTATTACCCTGACAGAATCAACCAGTTAGTTGAACGACTTGAGGAAGATGAGAATCAAAATGATCATCTCTTGACTCTGAGTGAAACGGTTGCTTATTACAAAGAAATATATGTTATACTCAGTGCTCAAGCTTTACAGCAGTCTGAGGCATTGAATTTCAGAAGGCGGAATATTGATTTTGAAGTTTTAATAACACCTGTTCAACAACGATTCCAGAAAATCGCTTTGCGCAAAGGATTTAACATTAAGCTCTTAACGCAGAACAATCTTAAGTCTAAACACATCCGAGGTGATAATGACTTATTGACAATGCTCATCAATTCACTTTTAGATGAAGAATTGAACTTTATGCTAACTCAGCACGATGTAGATGACGAAAAGAAATCAATAACTATATCCGCACGAGAAGATAACGACTTTGCTAAGATAGAGATAGTAAACCCCAACATAGAAATGTCTGATGTTGAACTACAATCCTTATTTTCGCCTCACCATAATGGAATTCCATTCTTAATTGCTCGTCAGATTATTCGCGAGCATGATTCTTTAATGGGACATCCAGGATGCAGAATTAATGCAGAAAAAGAGGATGCCGGACATAAGATATGGTTTACAATACCTTTGCAGAGAGAACTACAAGAAAAATAACTAAAAATCAATAATATGAATTCATTTAAAGTCATAATCGTTGAAGACGAGAAACTCGAACTCAAGGGTACGGAGGAAATCTTCAGAACAGATATACCAGAAGCCGAGATCTTAGGAACGGCCATGAATGAAGGTGAGTTATGGGCACTTATGCGTCAGCAAAGGCCTGATCTGTTGCTTCTGGACTTAGGGCTCGGTGGCAGCACCACAGTTGGTGTTGATATATGCCGTCAAGTTCACACGAAGTATCCAGACGTAAAAATATTAATATTTACCGGAGAAATCTTAAATGAACGACTTTGGGTTGATGCGCTTCAAGCTGGAGCTGATGGTATTATCTTGAAGACAGGGGAGTTGTTGACACGTAATGAAGTTAATTTAGTGATGCAAGGTCGCAGACTTGTGTTTAATCAACCTATTTTGGAAAAAATTGTTGCACGGTTTAAGAAAAGTGTCATTAGCGAAAGCCGTAAGATGGACGCTATCATAGATTATGATATTGATGAATACGATGAACGTTTCTTACGCCACCTCGCCTTAGGATTTACAAAAGATATGATCGCTTCGCTAAAAGGTATGCCTTTTGGAGTGAAGAGCCTTGAAAAGCGTCAAGCTGACTTAATTAACAGGCTTTTTCCAGCCAATGAACGTACAGGCGTTAATGCCACGCGACTGGCTGTCAAAGCCTTGCAACTTCATATCATAGATCTGGACTCACTTAAGACTGATGATGAATAACAAATGATTGATTTGAATGATCTTAACGACGCTCAGCGTCAAGCCGTAACATACATTGACGGACCTTCACTCGTAATTGCCGGTGCTGGTTCTGGCAAGACTCGTGTACTGACGTATAAAATTGCTTATCTACTTAGCCAAAACATGGCGCCATGGAATATTCTGGCTCTCACTTTTACAAATAAGGCTGCAGATGAGATGAAAACACGAATCATCCGCCAAATGGGGCCAGATGCAGTGAGGGGGTTATGGATGGGAACGTTTCATAGTATTTTTGCGCGCATCCTCCGGGCTGAACATGATGCTATTGGTTTTTCATGTAACTTTACGATTTATGATGCAGCTGACTCAAAAAGTCTCGTCAGAAGTATCATAAAAGGGATGGGGCTTGATGATAAAACTTATAAGGCGTCAACGGTCATCAACCATATTTCTGCTGCGAAGAACAGGCTTCTTCTACCATCTCAGTATCAGCGAGATCCAGAAATAGCTAAGGCTGATTTGCGCTCAAACATTCCTGCTACAGGGCAAATCTATGCAAATTACTGGGCAAGATGTAGACAAGCGGATGCAATGGATTTCGATGACCTTCTGCTATATACATATCTTTTGTTCACACACAAGCCAGAAATCTTGTCGAGATATGAGGAGCATTTTAAATTCGTTTTAGTTGACGAGTATCAGGATACTAATTATGCACAACATGCCATCGTTTGGTTACTCACTCAGCATCATAAACATGTTTGTGTCGTAGGAGATGACGCACAATCCATTTATTCGTTTAGAGGAGCAAATATTGATAACATCCTGACATTTCAAAATCTTTATTCTGGGGCACGGCTATTTAAGCTTGAACAGAATTATCGTTCAACACAAACGATAGTTGCTGCAGCCAACAGTTTGATTAAACATAATCATAGTCAAATAGCAAAAGAAGTGTTCTCGGAAAAACCTAAAGGTCAACCGATTCAGGTTTATTCATATTTCAGCGATATCGAAGAAGCAAATGGGGTAGGGCACAAAGTCTTAAATCTGAACAAATACGATCATATAGAATGGCATGATATAGCAATTTTATATCGCACCAATGCTCAAAGTCGTAGTTTCGAAGAAGCTTTCCGCAAGCTTGCAATCCCATATCGCATTTATGGTGGTCTATCTTTCTATCAAAGAAAAGAAATTAAAGATCTGATTGCCTATTTTAGGCTTGCTGTTAATCCGAATGACGAAGAAGCATTAAAACGTGTAATCAATTACCCTGCGAGGGGAATTGGACAGACTACGCTCGACAAAATCATATCATGTGCAACATCTCAGTCAGTCAGCCTTTGGAATGTTTTAGTGGGTTCGTGTCAGACACAGTTGGATGTCAATAAAGGAACCAAAGCTAAACTTGATAAATTTGTTGAGCTGATTAAACAGTTTCATGAAGTCTTAAACACCGAAAATGCAGCAGCTTTAGGTGTAAGAATAGCGAAGGAATCTGGAATTATTGCAGATATTTTTTCTGGTCGAGATCCTGAAGATCTGTCGCGACAGGAGAATGTTCAAGAGCTATTGGATGGCATTCAGCAATTTGTGGATGATCAAACTGAAGAAGGAAATGAGGAGCGTACCCTTTTGACGCATTATCTTCAAGAAGTCTCATTGGTAAGTGATTTGGAAGAGAGCGATGATACAGGCGACGACAAACTATCTTTAATGACAGTCCATTCTGCAAAAGGGCTGGAATTCAAGATTGTGTTTATTGTTGGTATGGAAGAAAATCTCTTTCCTAATCAGATGGCTTCCTCATCACCTCGTGAAATTGAAGAAGAACGTCGATTATTCTATGTTGCTTTAACTCGTGCTCAAGAACAATGCTATTTGACTTTCGCACAAAATCGTTATCGCTTTGGAAAAAGTGAATTCTGTAATCCAAGTCCATTTATCAAGGATATTGATGAACAATATCTTGAGATGAATGTTTCGCGAAGCGCTTCTCACATTTCTGATCTTTCTCTTACAGGCTCTGGTAATCGGCAGAATTTTGAAAATAGATATATTTCATCGAATACTTCTTTTGTTCAAGAATCTGCTAATTTTAGAAAGTTTACAGATTATTCAACTCGAGATAAATACAAAACTTCAAGTTTTAACTCTGAAATATCTTCATTTAAAAAGCCTTCTGGAATGATGTCCATTGGTATAAGAAAAGAAGAAGTTTCGCCACAAGTAAATCAATTGAATTCATCCCAAACGCCAAATGGCGAATTACATGTCGGACAGTTCATTATACATTCCCGATTTGGCAGAGGTAAGATAGTTGGATTGTCAGGTAGTGGTATCGATGCAAAAGCTACAGTTGATTTTGAGAATGTAGGTACAAAACAATTACTTCTTCGATTTGCTAAATTCACGATAGAATGATTGTTCACTTCTATTAGCCTATTTTCAACTAATAGGTGTTATGTTTAATAGGAGATATTAAAATTAGGAATAATAATGAAATGAAGAAAAAAATCCATAAAAGTTGTGCGCCTAAATGAAAAGAATTAAATTTGCAGCACAATAAAAATATTATGCATTACTATAAGTATTATTTAATTGTAATTGTATTACTTTTCAAACATATAATTCAATATAGAACTAACTAACAAATAAATAAAATGAAATCAATTTTAAAAGGATTCTTTTTGTTCGCAATGACCATTGCATCCCAGAATGTATTTGCTGATACAGATGTAACTCGTCTATATCTCAAGAATTCGGGATTTGATACAAACTTTAATTACGATAAAAATGCAACGGGTAACGTGGCCCAAGAAATCCTTAATATTGATGGTTGGGTAAACGACAATACCGTAAAATACACCGTTACTGGTGTTTATGAATTTGGGACGGCTAAAACGTTTAATGCTACAGGGAAGATTCCTAGTTCAGGAATTGATGGCTCTCGCGGTTGTGCTGCATTCAGTACTGGTTGGGGAGAAAGTTTGAAATACCACCAAGATGTATCCCTTCCTTCCGGCTCTTTTAAACTCTTATCAGCATTTTACAATGGATCTGTTAAAACTGCGGGTGAAAGTTTGGTAGGTTGGATACCGTCTTCTGGAACGTCAGCATTATCAAAAATTAAAAGTTTTCCCCTTAACCAGTGGATAACGGAAGAAATTGCTTTTACGCTTACGAAAGCTACAAAAGGTAAGATTCAGATTGGATTCAAAGCAGCTGCGGAAGCTTCAAGTAATTCTGCAATGGTCGTACTGGACTATGTACGTTTAATTATGACAGATGATGCTGCCGCAAGAGATTGCGCAAAAGCTGTTTTGAATGAACTTATCGCCACTGCTAATTCTGCCTACGGTGATGGAACTAATAACGGAGCTGCTGAACTAAAGGCTGCAATTGATGCTTCGATTTCAGTCATTGCTGATGACGCTAACACATTTGATAGTATCCTCGATAGCAAGGACGCTTTAGAAATGGCATTAGAAAAATTCTATGCCCAAAATATCTCTCTCGACCATCCTCAAGACCAGACATCACGAATAACTAATCCAAGTTTTGAGGATGGCTTTACTGGTTGGACAGAAGAGAATATGCAGCGACAGTCAAATTCCTCATTCTCTTTGAAAGAAGGAACATATTATGTGGAAAAATGGGTGTCTTCAGGTAGTGTTGGTGATGGCTGTGTGCAACAGCACATCTCAAATCTTCCCAATGGTATATACATATTAAAAGCAGCAGCACAAAATATCACTCAACAGTCATCAATCAAGCGCACGGGAGCTGTGATCTATGCTGGCGAGGCTGAAACGGAGGTGAATAATCGTAACACCTACTCTCTTCAGTTTACTAACATTGAGGGCGAAACAACAATAGGCTTCCGAGCAATAAACGCTACTGGTAATTGGATTTGCATTGATAATTTTCAGCTTTTATATTGTGCTGGCGGGATAGATGATTTTAAAGCAGAACTTAGTGTTCGAATCGCTAAAGCTGAAGAACTATCATCTCAGACAATGGCCCTCAACATCAAGGAACAGTTGAACATTGCCATTGAACAAGCACGTGCAGCCCAGTCAGAAGAAGATATAACTGCTTCTGCCCGAGCTCTTACGATGGCAACTAAGGCTGCCCAAACTTCTATTGCTTCTTTCTCTATTTTGCAAAAAGTCATTGACGAAGCAGAATCTGTTTTTAATCCAACCGCTGAAGGCGCTGATAAGCTAAGAACTACCATTGACTCTGCAAAAGCATTGATGAATATTACCGATGTTACTGATGCACAATTAACGGAAGCTGCTGCACAGTTGGAAACAGCAATATTCTTATTCCATGTTGCCAATGGGACGGGAACGGCACCCAAAGTCACTACAAACACATCATTCTTTATCCCTTCAGCGCATGGCGCTCTAATTCGAGCTACAATCTCTGGTGCAAATATTATTGAACGTGGCGTTTGTTGGAGCACAGAACACGAACCTACGGTTGAAGATAATCGCTCTACCGACTACTTTAATCAAAAGGGCTTACTGTTCCATGTGAAAACGATGAAACCAGCACAAGTTTACTATGCGCGCCCTTATGCGGTAAATAAGACCTATGCAGTTGGATATGGTGATGAAATAAAAATCGTGACACTTCCCCAAGGCTCATGCGTTGGCACATGGGATGGAGGAGCACCTACTGCAGAAGCGAACGAGCGTTGTAGCACGGCTATCCAGCAGACGATGGACTATTTAAATGAGTGGACTGCCATAAAGGGTTTCAGGCTATCTGGTCATTATGGAGCACAAACTCCAACCGCTGATTGTTCCTATGGAGGTTGGATGCGCATTGGTCCTAATGCTGGCAACCAGGCTATTGGAACTGTGATTCATGAGACAGGACACGGCGTTGGCGTTGGCACTCATTGGCGGTGGAACAATTGCGCAGATACGCGTGAACATACTACACACGGCAAGTGGCTCGGAAGTTGGGCAAACAAAACCTTGCAATTCCTTGAGAACAGTACAAGTGATGACGTATTTATGACTGGCGATGCTGTTCACGGTTGGGGCCAGAACGCTACTTATGACTGGTTTGTTAACGGTGCAGATAAGGATACTCATCAAGATATTCAATACATCGGAGGTTGTGCCCTACTCTACTCTTTATATGTAGATGGTCTCTGCCCGACATCTGGTCATCCCAACGGCGTAGCCGGATATACCTTCAATTTTGATGATAGCAAGCGTTATTATATAAAGAGTGAGGATGCAGAGCGCGGCCTTGCAGACGGTTTTTTATACCAGCGTGCCGCTGCAGCTGTAGCTTGGAAAAACGAATACTATTTGAATGAACTTTCAGACTCGGCTGCATGGTACCTTGAGTATGTTCCCACTCAAGGATTATACCGCTTCCGCAATGCTGCTACAGGACGTTACCTATCAAGAAATTCATCAGGCTCTATTATGCTAAAGAACACATCCTCACCAGGCAATAGCGAGAGCTTTCAGCTAATGCCAGGTCGCAATAAGATAACAGTGAAAGGCGGTGTCGGGCGTTATACAGCTCTTAGCTACTGGTTCACTTGGCAGAACAATGGCAATAAGGCTATGCAACTAAACGCCCTAAACAGTCGACTCGGGTACGGAACCCCGTCTATTGAAGACTTTGACTATAGCAATAATGCAACAACTCAACGATACCTTATAATTTCAGAGGACGATATAGAAGCCTTCGAGAGAGCAGCTCTACCCACAGGTGTTGAGAACATTAATCAAGAAAGCATTAACAAGAGCGAAGAAAGGAAAGTTTATAGTCTCGATGGCCGTGTTATAACGACTATAACATCTGAAGGCAATCCTTTACGGGCATTATCTCGTGGTATTTATATCATCGATGGTCGCAAAGTCGTGATTAGATAGGAATGATATAAGCCCTTTTGTCCTTAAGATTACATCCGACACATAAATACAAATCTCCTGTCTTAAATCAATTATTATCTATATGTATATCATTGGCATAGCAGGCGGTACAGGCTCTGGCAAGACAACCGTCGTTCGTAAGATTGTTGAGTCTCTTCCCGATTCTCAAGTAGCTGTTATCCCTCAGGATTCCTACTATAATGACAACACCGGGATTCCAATGGAAGAAAGAAGGAAGATCAATTTTGATCATCCGAATGCTTTCGACTGGGAATTACTTATTCATCAAATTAATGAATTAAGAAGCGGTCATGCAATCGAGCAACCTACATATTCGTATATTGAAAGTAATAGACTTCCGGAAACAATACATATTGAACCATGTGAAGTGATAATCATAGAGGGTATAATGGCCCTATGTCGCAAAGAACTTCGTGATCTGATGGACTTGAAGATATTTGTTGATGCCGATCCTGACGACCGCCTTATTCGTGTTATTTCTCGCGACATGGCAGAGCGTGGCCGAACAGCTCAGATGGTGATGGACAGATACATTGATGTCTTAAAGCCTATGCATCTTGAATTTATTGAACCGACAAAGCTTTATGCAGATTTAATTATTCCCCAAGGAGGCAACAATCAGAAGGCCATAGACATCATGCGCACATATATTATTCATAGACTGAAACCATAGATAAACGTTTTGACATCCCACTCTCATATAAGACATTTATTTTTATTGTTGCTTACATTGTCTTTCATGTCATGTCATGAAAAGAAGACAATGCCTTCAGTAATGTTTGGCAACGACAATGAAAATGTGTCTGCCGAGCGATACGACCTGGAAAACATCCAGGCTGCTGGTGAGATTATTATGGCAACACTCTCTGGACCTGATACCTATTATGAATATCGAGGTGAAGGTTTCGGATTACAATTTCATATAGCAAACGCATTTGCACGCTCTATCGGTGCACGTTTGCGAATGGAAATAGCTAACGATACGAGCGAACTTATTCGGCGATTAATAGATGGAGAGTGCGACGCTGTAGCTATGGCATTGCCGAAACGTCCAGGACTGACAATAGTTCAAGACGAGTGGACATTTCGTGATGACTCCCCCGAATTGTTAGCTTCAGCTTCAGCTTGGTGGAACGAGAATACAAAGTCTCACTTCATGGCCCTTGAGCACCAACGCACAAAAGCCTCTCGCCATTCGAGCCGTCCACTTAGATCTCCTATGCTTTCACGACAAAAAGGCATTATTAGTCAGTGGGATGGACTCTTTATCACCTATGCTTCAGTTGTAGGCTGGGACTGGCGTCTGCTCGCAGCTCAATGCTATCAAGAATCAGCTTTTGATCCTCATGCCGTATCTTGGGCCGGCGCTCAAGGGCTAATGCAGCTCATGCCTTCAACAGCTGCCAAGATGGGACTTTCATTGGCTCAAGTGTTTGAGCCGGAGAAAAACATAGCTGGAGCGGCAAAGTATCTTAAAATTCTCAGTTTAGAATTTAGTGACATCCCGAACCGTAATGAACGCATCAAATTTATCCTCGCGGCCTATAATGGAGGGACTGGCCATGTCAGAGATGCAATGAATCTTGCGAAAAAGAATGGAAAGGATTCAAAAAGATGGAGTGACGTTGATCGATATATTTTGTTGCTTTCCAATCCTACTTATTATAGGGATCCTATTGTTAAATATGGATATCTCCGAGGCTCTGAGACATCCAATTATGTAAAAGCTATTATGGCAAGATGGAATTCCTACAGAGGTTCAGCTCCGGCTCATAGTTCTTCCACTGCTCCCCCACCCTCTAAAGGTAAATCTTCTCGTGTGCGTCCACGAAAAGATTTCTTGAATGACTCTATATTCATTAAGTAGGTATAGCTTTGCCCACATATTTTCTTCTTTTACTGTGTGGTTACCGGCATAAATCTATTTCATACGTTTACACCCTCTCGTAACGAGATGAGGAATCTATCGTTAGAAAGTAAAACAAGTTGTTTTAGCTGACGTTACTAGGCGAATCATCTGATAAGCCATAGTTTTCAGCACTAAAACAACTTGTTTTACTTTTTTTTGTAATGAGTAAACAGCGAAAAACAAATATAGGTGTAAGCAACGTTCCTGTACTAATAATGTTAATTCGCATGACAGCCATATTTACGATATGACGATTCTAAAAGAACTAATTACTATCAGCTTAACAGTTCCTTAATCAACTATTCGACAGACATTAATAACCAATAATATCAGCACCGGTTCGACCGATCCTTGAGTTTTTAATCTTAAAACTTCCTTGTTCACGCTTTCAGCTGTTTAGCAACTTTCCTCTGTATGCTTCCTGGCGAAATCATACGTTGGTTCCGAGAAATGGAACGGAGTTTGGCATCTTTCCTCGTATGTTTACGGGCTGCCGTCCACGAAAAGAATGGAAACATCACTCGACGTTGAGGTCATTAAGTTAGCTTCCTTTGGCCTTTTTATCTGGTTGAAGACCGCGATGCATATAGGTGCAAAGATTATTCCATGACCTTGGAACAATCATTCGATGGTCATGGAATGATTGTTCCAAGGTCATGGAATAATCAAAACGGCTAGGTGTGTGTCCTGTTTTCCTTTTATGTGTACGGTGATGAAAAGGGATAAGAGGGATTGTCAGATATAGTTGATGGTCCCAGTTCCGCTTTCACAACTCGGAGCGCGACACACTTTGGCACATGTCATTTTATAGTTGATGGTCTCAGTTCGTCGCCCAACAGACCATAGAAGGTGAGCTGAGAGCTTTCACGTATCTGCGGAAAGCTTAAATGCAGTGTGGCAAATACGTAGAATGGCCATGCTTATGTTTAGCGGACGGTAATAAAACTAATTATTGATGTTGAGGGCGCAACAAATCGTTTACTGTTTTAACGGGATTAAATGTTTCAATAGGAACTTCAACGAAGATGGTTGACCAATCACTCATGGCTCCATTCCAGAGTCCTGGCAACTCAAGAGCTTTCAATTCTCTGCCATCTTTACTTTTGATTGAAATGAATCCTGTAGCTGAATCTACATACTTTGGCAGATCAAATGCATTGCCTTGATAGTCTCGAATAGCACAGACCAGATCTACAGGATTAAAATGTGTTCCACACTTGAACATGGCCATATAGGCTGAGTTGTGTGTGTCGATTTGCGAACTTTCCAATATCTGAGGACTGATGCTGCCATCACTATTGTATGCGAGGAAAGGTCCTCCGCCAGGTTCACCAACATTTTTCACCATGCCACATACGCGCATCGGTCTGTTGAGCTTATTGCGTAGCAAATCAATCTTTTCATCATCTGATAACTTGTCATATTCAGGCAGTTCCGTACACAATGCTTGACGTACAAACGTAAAAATTTCGTTCAGTTCAGATTGACCTAATCCACCTTCATCAATGCGACGAAGATAATCAAAAGCCTGTCGTTGCATGGTTACCAAGATGCCGGCGATTACTTGTTTCCACAAAGTCGTTGCAGGCTTTAATCTATCAGGAACAACATTATCAATATTCTTTATGAATATGATTTCACTTTTGAGTTCGGATAGATTTTGTATTAAAGCGCCATGCCCTCCTGGGCGGAACAACAGACGGCCATCATTCGTACGGAAAGGTTCATTCTCCATGTTGGCTGCGATGGTATCTGTCGATGGCTTTTGTTCACTGAACGATACATTGAATTTAACGCCATACTGCTTTTCATATTCGGGTAGAACGCGTTCAACAAGCTGTTCAAACAGATCACGATGTTCAGCTGATACTGTGAAATGTACGTCAGCTTCGCCTTTACTCGTTGCATAAAGGGCGGCTTCTACTAAATGCTCCTCTAAAGGAGTACGAGCGCAATCATCATAAGCATGGAATTGAAGCAGTCCCTTGGGCAGTTGACCGTAATTCAGGCCCTCTTCATCAAGCATGGCATGGACTACTTCACGATATTGGTTACGTGCAATTAAGTCGTCAACGCCGAGACCATAGAGGACCTCACATGCGTCATCAAGCGCTGGGAAAAATGCAAAAGAATGAATATTCTTGAAGAAAGTTTGTTCGAAGTCAGATACAGGCTCCGAATGATCGCCATCACGGAATTCAAACATATTTTTGAACATTCTTGATGCTGCACCACTGGCAGGAACAAACTTGGTTATGTGGTGGCCCTCGCTCTTGTAGTTGTCCCAAGCTTCAACAAAAGCTTGGCATTCACTATCACTCGGAGCCATTATGCCTGCGCCAAGTGAAGCCGCTGAATGAAGTTTCAAAAAAGGGAATCCATCACGAAACTGTTGTAACTGATGCTCTGCATCTTCAGGAGAAATACCTTTCTGTGATAATTGCTTTAAATCTTCTTGAGTAAACATGTTAATAAAGGATTTTAGGAACCAAGAATAGCTATTTAAAATGTTATTTGCCGTCAAAAATAGTAAAAAATACCGAAAGACGCTTATTCTTTGTGCAAAATTTATTAACTTCGCCATTAAATAATTAATAAGAGTGTACAATGGTAGCACAAAATAGACTTACAGATAAGGAATTATCATCAATAAAGGAGCGCTCAGCCCTACTTAACCAACTTCTTGAAAAAGAACTTCATCCTGATGACGTTAAACACATTCAGGAGCTATGGAAACAAACATTGCAACAAGATAATATCAGTCGTGATGCATTCAATCTTCATCCCCTATCCACAGATATTGATACCGCATTAATCCTTGTTAGAGAAATAGGCACTTCACGTGCAGCATTCCTGGGTATCATGCTTAATAGGTTGATGACAGCTGGCCTTATTTCGCTTAAAGACATTGAGCAAACATTTGGTCAAGATGTAAGAACCATAGTGGAAGGGTTGACACGCATCAATGAACTATATCAAAAGAATCCTATCATCGAAAGTGAAAACTTCAAACAGCTTTTACTTTCATTGGCCACTGATATGCGAGTAATTCTAATAGTAATTGCTGCCAGAGTGGCAATTATGAGACAGATTAAGGAATCTGATAATGATGAAGCTCGCCGCAAAGTGTCAACCGAAGCTGCATATCTATATGCTCCCTTAGCTCACAAATTAGGCTTATACAAACTGAAGAGTGAATTGGAAGACCTTTCACTTAAATATCTGGAACATGATGCATATTATCATATCAAAGAAAAGCTCAATGCAACGAAGAAAAGTCGTGATGAGTATATTGAGCGTTTTATCAAGCCTATAGATGAACGACTTAAGGCTGCCGGCTTGAACTTCCACATGAAGGGACGCACAAAAAGTATTCATAGCATCTGGCAGAAAATGAATAAGCAAAAGTGTCCATTCGAAGGTGTTTATGATCTCTTTGCAATACGTATTATTCTTGATTCTCCTCTCGAACGCGAAAAACAAGATTGCTGGCAGGTGTTTTCTATCATTACAGATATGTATCAACCCAATCCCAAGCGAATGCGCGATTGGCTAAGTATACCTAAAAGCAATGGATACGAAAGTCTGCACATCACTGTCTTAGGCCCTGAAGGCAAATGGGTTGAAGTTCAGATACGAACAGAACGTATGGATGAAGTGGCTGAACGTGGTTTGGCTGCACATTGGCGATATAAAGGCGTAAAAGGGGGTGAAGCTGCTGTCGAATCTTGGCTGCAAAGCATCAGAGGCGCCCTTGAATCGGGCGACGATCTCCAACTTATGGATCAGTTTAAGATGGATTTGTACGAAGATGAAGTTTTCGTGTTCACTCCTCATGGCGACCTTTTCAAACTCCCTCAAGGTGCAACAGTGTTAGATTTTGCCTATGCTATTCATACTAAAATAGGTAATAAATGTACTGGAGGTCGAATTGGTGGGCGTATGGTCACCCTGCGACATGTTCTTCAAAGTGGAGAACAGGTTGAGATAATGACCCATGCTAATCAGAAACCGAAACAAGATTGGCTCAACGTAGTTAAGACAGGGCGAGCTCGGTCGAAAATACGTCAGGCCTTGAAGGAAATGTCTGCAAAAGAAGCCGCTTTTGCAAAAGAAGAACTTGAACGTAAATTCCGAAATCGCAAGATTGAACTTGAGGAAGTCACATTAATGCATACAATGACACGACTTGGCTATCGCGTCGTGACTGATTTCTATAAAGCTCTGGGTGAAGGCACATTGGATATGAACGCCGTCATCTCAGCATACTTAGAGCAGCAAAGATTTGAGCGAGGCGAAGTGGCTCAACAAGTTGTCAGTGCTGATAGCTTTAATGCACCTGTTGATGCAGCTTTAGCGGCGGGAAAGTCCGACGTCCTTGTCATTGATAAAGATATGCGTGGCATAGATTATACGCTGGCTCGTTGTTGTCAACCTGTATATGGAGATGCTGTCTTTGGATTCCTAACTTCTGGAGGTGGCATAAAGGTTCACAGAGTCAATTGCCCCAATGCCCCAGCTTTACGCGAGCGTTATGGCTATAGGATTATTGATGCAAGATGGGAAGGCAAGGGAAATAGTCAATATGGCATAACACTTAAAGTAGTGGGTCAGGATGATCTGGGTATTGTCAACAATATCACTTCTATCATCTCTAAGGATGAGAAAATTTTACTGCGCAATATTTCTATTGACTCACATGATGGACTCTTTTCCGGAACTCTTACGATCATGCTCGACGACACTACTCGACTGAAACAACTAATCCAAAAAATTTCCAATGTCCGAGGGGTGAAAAATGTTATGCGTATATAATATATCAGTGGCACAATACCGGCTTCCATCATTACTAAACACATTTAAAAAGTCTTAATGAATTTCGCTCATTCAAAGAATAGTGATATATTTGCAAAACAAAGACTTAAGAAATGAACAACACTGCAATTCTAAGAATATATTTCATATTTGCTATTTCATTAATTAGCAACGCCTTCCACCTCGCCGCCCAAGAAATTGTAGTCGGGAACTACACATTCAAGGATGGCGGCGAATATCAAGGGGAACTGTTCAAGGGGCGTCCTTGGGGTAAAGGCAAGACCGTTTATCGGAATGGCGACATTTACGAAGGCGAGTACCAAAAAGGTAAGCGCCATGGTTATGGTATATACACTTTTGCCGACGGAGAGCGCTATGAAGGTGAATGGTTCCAAGATCAACAGCATGGCACAGGAACATTCTATTTCCGCAACAATAATAAGTACGTAGGTCTTTGGTTCCGTGATTATCAACAAGGTGCTGGAACGATGTATTATTATAACGGGGACCGCTACGAAGGTAATTGGCTGGAAGATAAGCGAGAAGGTGCAGGTGTTTATACTTATGCTGGTGGCGATTCCTATCGTGGCGACTGGAAGCGCGACCTCAAAGATGGTCAAGGTTCTTTCGTCTGGGCAAATGGGGCGAACTACACAGGTGGATGGAAAAATGGCAAAATGAACGGGTATGGCACGTACCATTATGCCAATGGAGATGTGTATAAAGGCTATTTTGTCAATGATTCTCTTGAAGGCAAAGGTATTTATGTCTTTAACAATAATGACCGATATGAAGGTCAATACCACCAAAGTCAACGCGAAGGTGAAGGCGTCTTCGTATATGCCAATGGCAACAAATATACGGGACAGTTTAAGGCTGGTTTAAAGCACGGCGTAGGAGTATTCACCTCAACCGATGGAACAAGTTATACAGGTCAATGGCGAAATGATAAAAAAGAAGGTCGCGGGCGATATGTATGGCACAATGGTGACGTCTATGACGGCGAGTGGCATAATGGAATGATGGAAGGAGAAGGTATCCTTCGACAAAACGACGGCACCAAATTCCGCGGTCAATTCAAAGGTGGCGAAAAGAATGGTAAGTGTATAATGGAAACTCCCGATGGTGTACGTTTCGAAGGTCATTATAAAAACAACCTAAGGGATGGAGATTTTGTAGAAAAAGACAAGAACGGAAATGTTGTCCGGCGTGGACATTACACAAATGGAGTCATAGATAAGTGACGCTTATAGTTTGCAACTATAACAAAGGACATAATGTTCAATGAGCTGTTAAACACAGTCTTTTTGCAGCATTTATGTCCTTTTTGTTTTATTTATGCAAACTCTTTCGCTTTTATTTTGCCATTTTATAAAAAAGCTTTAACTTTGCAATAATATAAAAAGTTAACTTTACAAATTCAAATGATTATCGATTCTCTTGAGGCATTCGACCATTATTTATCGTTGAATCCTTTATTTGCGATTGTAGCAGATTACTTACGGAATACCGACTTGAGCACCCTTCCGGTAGGTAAAACGGTTATTAAAGGTGATGACATCTTTATTAATGTTCAAGACGCTCCTGCTAAATCAAAGGATGAGGCCCGTTTCGAGACTCATCGTAGAATGATCGACATTCAGATTCCAATCTCTGATTGTGAAGAACATGGCTGGGCTCCAGCTTACCAACTTCCCCAAGCAACTTATGACGAGACAACAGACATGACGTTACACGATCCAGTGGCGCCATCATTGCCATCTGATATTGCTTCAACATACTTTAAATTAGTGCCTGGCCAGTTCGCCATTTATTTCCCGACTGATGGCCATGCGCCCGCTATTACAGATCATACCATTCGTAAGGCTATCATAAAAGTGAAAGTTGAAGGAATGGCGTAATTTTAAGGATAATAAAAGTCAATATAATAATGGCAGAGAATAATTCTACAAAGAAAGTCGCAGCGACTAAGACTACTAAGGCTTCAGTCTCAAAGAAGAATGATGTGAAGTCTTCTAAGAAATCGACAAAGGCGGTAGCGACTAACACTACAAGCTCAGCAGAAAGTCAACTGAAACTCTTAAAAAACGACGAGTGGCTTCAGCCTTTTGCTCCTGCAATTGAAGGCCGTCATCAGAACGTGCTGAACAAATTAGCAGAATTAACACAAAACGGGAAACAAAAACTTTCAGATTTCGCTACCGGCTACCTATATTACGGCCTACATCTACAGGACAAGAAATGGGTTATTCGTGAATGGGCGCCTAATGCCACTGCTATTTACGTCATTGGCGACTTCAATGGATGGAAAGAGGAAAAAGCCTATGCCATGAAGCGTATCGCCAAAACACCGGGGGACTGGGAACTGAAGATTCCTGCTAAATATATGAAGCATGGAGACCTCTTCAAGCTTTCAATTCACTGGGATGGTGGCCAGGGAGAAAGAATACCCGCATGGGCAAACAGAGTTGTTCAAGACGAACAGACTAAGATTTTCTCCGCACAGGTTTGGGCTCCGGCACAGTCTTATCAGTGGAAAGTACAAAAGTTCAAACCAAACACATCTCCATTACTCATTTATGAATGCCACATCGGCATGGCTCAAGATGCTGAGAAAGTTGGAACTTATCGTGAGTTCCGAGAGAATGTTCTTCCTCGAATTATTGCCGACGGATACAATTGTATCCAAATTATGGCCATTCAAGAACATCCTTATTATGGAAGCTTTGGTTATCATGTTTCAAGCTTCTTTGCTGCATCCAGCCGTTTTGGTACACCCGAAGAATTGAAAGAGCTGATTGATGCAGCCCATGAAAATGGAATAGCGGTAATCATGGATATCGTTCATAGTCATGCTGTGAAGAATGAAAACGAGGGCTTAGGCAACTTTGCAGGCGACCCCAATCAATATTTCTATTCTGGTGGTCGTCGCGAGCATCCTGCATGGGATAGCCTTTGCTTCGACTACGGTAAGAATGAGGTGTTGCATTTCTTGCTTTCCAATTGCAAATATTGGCTTGAAGAATATCATTTTGACGGTTTCCGTTTCGATGGTGTTACTTCTATGTTGTACTATAGTCACGGCCTCGGTGATAATTTCATGAGCTATGCCGACTATTACAATGGAAACGAAGACGACAATGCCATTGCTTACCTTACTCTTGCCAACATGGTCATCCACGAAGTACATCCAAAAGCCATAACTATTGCTGAGGAGGTATCAGGTATGCCTGGTTTGGCAGCTCCATTCAAGGATGGAGGCTATGGATTCGATTATCGCATGGCCATGAATATCCCTGACTATTGGATTAAGATAATCAAAGAACTTCGCGACGAGGATTGGAAGCCCAGTTCTATGTTCTGGGAAGTCAAGAATCGTAGAGCTGACGAGAAAACAATTAGTTATTGCGAAAGCCATGACCAAGCTCTCGTTGGAGATAAGACAATCATTTTCCGTCTCATTGATGCCGATATGTATTGGCACTTTAAAAAGGGTGACGAGAACTATAACGTAGAACGTGGTATAGCTCTCCACAAGATGATTCGTCTGCTCACCGCATCAACCATAAATGGTGGCTATCTTAACTTTATGGGTAACGAGTTCGGTCATCCGGAATGGATTGATTTCCCACGCCAAGACAACGGATGGAGTTACAAGTATGCACGACGTCAATGGAATCTTGTAGATAACGAAGAACTTTGCTACCATTATCTCGGCGACTTTGACAAGGCCATGATTCATTTGCTTAAGTCACAGAAAGACATCCAGAAGACTCCTGTCACCGAGATAATCACTAATGACGGCGACCAGGTAGTTGCATATCAGCGTGGCGACCTTCTCTTTGTCTTCAACTTCTCGTTCAACAGAAGTTATACAGGCTACGGATTCCGTGTGCGACAAGGCTGCTACAATGTAATGCTCAATACCGACGACGTCGCTTTTGGAGGACATGGACTTAATGATGATTCCATCAGTCATTTCACCAATTATGATCCTATACTTGCGCGTGAGAATAAAGGTTGGCTTAAGCTATACCTGCCGGCTCGCTCGGCTGTGGTTCTTGCTCGTTCCAAGGAAGATTAAAGAACATTTACATCTTATTATTAGTATAAAAGGCTGCAACAAGCATTTGCTCGTTGCAGCTTTTTTTGTGTTTAGGGATTTTCCCTCCTTCTTTAGGTAAAATCCTTTGATGGCAAATGCAAAATACACTACTTTTGCGACATCAAACAATATGAAAGTATTTTTTTTCAGAGAAATTTCTTAGATTCGTTAAACAATAAAAACATACCATTATGAAAAAGCTATTCCTCACCATCGTATTTATGTTTGCAGCGTTTGCAGCATCCGCTATGAGCTACGAGCAAGCTCGTCAAGAAGCGCTTTTCCTGACGGACAAGATGGCTTACGAACTTAATCTCAATAGCGAACAATATGAATATTGCTATGAAATCAACCTGGACTACCTCCTGAGTGTTGAGACAGCGGCAGACGTCTATGGATCGTACCTGCGTTACCGCAATGCAGATTTGCGTCATATCCTCTTCGATTGGCAATACAACCTCTTCATTGCAACGGACTATTTCTTCCACCCTGTCATCTGGCATAGAGGCGCATGGGCGTTTCCTGTCTACCGTCATTATTCCTACGGCTACTATTACTACGATCGTCCACACGTTTACATAAGCTATCGTGGTGGTCACGGACGTACTTATTTTGGAGGAGGTTACTATGGTGGCCGTCGCCCCACATGGAATGGTGGTTTGCGAGGATATGACAGAGGCCCGATAACCCATCGTGGTACCTTACACGGTCGTGGTGGATACACTCACAGCGATAGGAACTATGGCCGTTATGGTCGCGACTACAGATATGACAATCGCAACGATGGCAACCACAACCGTTATGATATGCACAATGACCGCAATTTCGGTCGAGACGGTCACAATGCTCGCGATGGTCGCAACCATGGTAATCGCGATGATGTCTACAGCCGTGGCACACGCAACTACGACAACCGTGGTTCACGTGATTTCTCACGCGATGGACGAGAAAACGGACGTAACGTACCTGACTATGGCTCACAAGGTTCACGCCAAGATAATGGTTACACCATCGGTGAACGCGGAGCTCATGATAATGGTTACACCATCGGTGAACGCGGAGCTCAAGAAAATGGCTACACCATCGGTGGACGCGGAACTCATGAGAATGTGAACAGAGAGTCGAGCTTTAGCACCCGTGAGTCTGGTGTCAGCTCAAGAGGGACTTCAAGATCTGTGAACAACGGACATACCTTAAGCACTCGTGGCTATAGCATTGGTTCTTCCGAATCTTCTTCCAACATGCGCGACCGTGGTATAGTAAGCCCGTCTGACCTTCGTAGCCGTGGCATCGAAAGCACATCCACTCGTGGTGATTTAGGCCTGTCCAGCAGAAGCGCATCGGGTTCCTCGCGTTCCATCAGCAATGACGTTCGTCAAGGAAGTTTCTCACGCGGTACGACAAGCGGTTCTTATAATCGTCCGAGTTCAACACGTGGTTCCAATGGATTCAGAAGCAGCGAAAGCGCTGTCCGCCATTCTTCATCTGTCAGCAACCGTTCATCCTCAAGTTTCAGCAGATCTTCTGTTGGAAGTTCACATAGCAACATAGGCCGCTCCTCACGTTCTTCTTCAGGAATAAGCTCACGCAGCAGTTTCAGCAGCCAACGCTCAAGCTCTGCAGGTGGCTACAGAGGTGGTTCAACAGGCAGTTCACGCGGTGGCTCTATGGGCGGGATGCATGGAGGCAGCTCTCGTGGCCGCGGCCGATAACTTTCTGCCAAACAATAGCCGACTCATACTCATTACCATTCCACAGCCAGTCACTCAATTGGGTTGAAGGATTGAAGTCCTGAAGCTCGAAGAGGTGACTGGCTTTTTTATTTTGGGCTGAGATAATGGCATATATAACATGCAAGTCGATCATCACTGCATATTCGATCAAAGCCGCTATTGCCTTTTCACCTAAATGTTTAGCTTGATATTCTTGAGCAATGGCCAAACCAATTTCTGCACGCCGATGATAAGGATCGAAATTAAATAGATCGGCGAACCCTACTGCTACCCATGTACCTTTTTCCTTTTCCCATTCTATGGTCAATCGGACTTGCTTATCCGTGTAGATATCAGCGGTGTTCTCTTCCAGAAAACGTTTGAGGGTGAAGCGTGAATAAGGCACATTCGTTGCACTGTAAGGCCACATGGATAAGTCATTCTCGATGGTATAAGCCAACTCAAGATCGTCGGGCTCGGCAGCACGTAGACGTATGTCAGCAAAAGCAATCATTGGGTAGCAACAGTGTTTTATGTTTCAGAGAATAGGTGCCAAGATGCAAACCTGATTGCATTTCGTTAGCTTTCATCAGGTATTCCAGTGCCGTACTATAGTCGTCGCTGTGGCTGTCTGTTTCTATCGTTAGATACAAGGCGTTGAGCCGGCGTGCATCCTTAACAGCTGTATCAATCGAGTTACACCGGAAAGCCTCAAGATTGCAGCGCTCACAAAGGTCATGCAGTGGTTGCCAGGCTTCGTCACTGCCGATGAACAGGAGCCGCTCGCGCTGCACGCCGACATTAGTCACTATCCGACTAATTGAGTTTATGCAGGCATGCATACTATAAAGCAGAACCCTACCCCACTTCATCAACATTGCAGTAGCGCCATAGCACAACACGGCCAGCTTCACGAACGGGGCCATCCACCGATAACGTTGAATGAAATGCTTACGGAAGAATATAAGCATGGCATTGTAGAAATTGAACACATAGTTGGTGCTGTTGGCTTTCGTTGACTCGCCCTTATAATGAAGTATAGGCGTGGGCACATACCAATTATCCCATCCACCTTTCAGCAGACGGTAGCTAAGGTCGATATCCTCACCATACATGAAATAGTCCTCATCCAAGCAGCCTACTTGATCAATAGCTGCACGGCGAAGCATCATAAACGCACCGGAGATCACTTCAATCTTGGCTTTTTCCTCGCGATCTAAATACTGCATGTAGTATTTCCCGAACCTTCGATTTTTAGGAAAGATATGGCACAATCCCATCATCTTATAAAATGCCGTAGCCGGTGTGGGCAACCCGCGTCTCGATTCGCGAGCGAAACTACCATCGTTGTTCAGCATCTTCACCCCTACCCCGCCGGCTTTAGGCTCACGGTTCATCAGCGCCAAGGCATCAGCCAAAGAACGCTTTCCGATAATCGTGTCGGGGTTAAGCAAAAGGACGAAGTCGCCCGTGCTCTGGTTAATAGCTTGGTTATTCGCTTTAGAGAATCCAACATTCTCTTTGTTCACAATCAGATGAACATCAGGGAAAAGGGTGCGCAGTGCATCTACGCTATCATCAGAACTGGCATTATCGACAACCCAGATATCTCCATCGATGCCCTCCATTGCACAACGCACACTCTCAATGCACTGTACCAGATAAGGGCGTACATTATAGCTCACAATAACAACGGAGAGTCTCATGCCTTGTCGTCCTCCTCATAAACCATCTCACATTCCGACTCCATACGACCGCGCGACGGCCAAACAAACAGATACCCCACAAGTGTCATTAGTGCGAGATAGCCACATGTGACATTGAAGCCCAAGAAATAGTACATCAATACATTATAAGCCAGGGGCACGTACAATATGGCAAGCCGGACAACGCTCCACTTGAAATAAAGCCTGACGTTGTTCTTCACCTGAGAACGAACGGCGGAAAAATGCAGCAACTTTAGAGCAATGGGCAAACCAACTATCGTCAGGGCCACACCAATCATACTCAACAAGTAGGATTGCTTGCCGCCATCATCAAGGAGCCCTGTCGGGAGCCATCCGATTTCGCCTAAGAAGGCTATTATAGCCGACGTTAGCAGTTGACTGATGAAGGTAAATCGAAGTATTGTTGTTATATTCATATCTGAATAGTAGCTGAAATTCGAGTTATATATTTACAGTAGCCATAGACCAATAGGTCAAGCCTTAAACGGGCGGCGGTCCAAAATACTACGGCCAAGAGTCACCTCGTCCGTATAATGCAACTGCTCGTTTTGCGAAATGCCCCGAGCAATTGTCGTAACCTTCACGTCCGTAGTGGACAACTTACGGAAGATATAAAAGCAGGTGGTATCGCCTTCCATGGTAGGACTGAGCGCAAAGATGACTTCGGCAATGCCACCGGATTTGATACGGTTTACTAAAGAATCGATTTCAAGGTCTTGAGGACCTATCCCATCGATGGGCGAGATAATACCGCCAAGCACATGATAAACGCCCTTATAGCTTTGAGTAGATTCAATAGCCATCACGTCTTGAACGTTCTCCACCACACATACCATGGAGTGATCGCGATGGGGAGAAGCGCAGATCTCACAGACATCATTGTCACAGATGTTGTGGCACACTTTGCAATAATGTACGTTAGCCATCAATTCGGTCAAGCTATTAGCCAAAGCGTCGACATCCTCTTTCTGTCGGCGTAAGAGATGCAACACAAGGCGCATGGCCGTCTTGCGGCCAATGCCTGGAAGCTGTGACATTTGATTCACAGCCCGCTCAAAGTATATCGATGGCATATCCATAAACGCGGCAAAGGTACACACACATCCTCAAATAGCCAAATAAAACGAAAGAAAAGACACGTGGCAGCCCTCGCCATTAAGTATTTTGGGGCTTATACCATTCTATTCCCGATTAGAAGTACGCTTACTTCTGCATATTACTTGATTCCTGTCCGCTAAATAGTTCCTGATTAATAATTCTACGGACTGTAATAGCTGCGAACAACCTCAAAAAAGTGTCAGTTCATTAAGCCGACACCGCCAGGCTTCTCAACTCCCCTTAGTCAAGGCTTCGGCCGTATAATAAGTTATGTCCTGTGTTTAGGGGCAACAGCACAGTTCAAGCATGGAATAAGCTACCGTAGTTATGGCCACTGCCTCTGGTCCCGCAGGCGGTTTTGCATGGTTGATGAGCGCCACACATACGGTCGAGTTGATTATTCCATGACCTTGGAATGATTATTCGGTGGTCATGGAATGATTGTTCCAAGGTCATGGAATATTCAACTCGGCTGGGCGCATTGGACAAATACACCGCTTATGAAGGGTGAATCGACCTTATGAAAAGTGCTCTGCGTACTAACATCATTCACGAGTCCATCAATAGTCTTTTATCCTGCTCCTTCGCGTATGTACAAAAAAATCCCCCTCTCTTGTCAAATCTATGACGAGAAAGGGGGGAAAAACAGAGCCTATCTCAGTAAATGCTCTTTGAGATTATTCAATAGAACCATTAATCAGGCGAACGGTGTCGTCGCTGAAGAGATAGTTTTGAGATTGAATCATGGAGTTCAATGAAACGGTGCGGGCATTACCGGAAGTATCGAAATCAGGAATACGTGTTACCACTGTCTTTGAAGCGCCATTGTCCAAGTCGAATTTTATATAGTAGCTATACATGTCGCTTCCTTCGATGGCCATATAGAAATTACCGTATTTACGGCCCATATCGTCAATTGCACCATTCTCATGCATCTGCACATCCTTAAGATCTTTGCCTGTATTGTTGGTCACAGTTTCAGCGATGTGTAGTGAGCCGTCATCCATACGACGAATGCTCTTTACGGTCCAAGTAAGACCGGTGTCACATGTCTGAATGCCATGATTCATGAGGCGATTGTCTGAAACAGATGATGAAGTTTCAATAGCCCAATTAGAGATATTCTTATCCTTGAGGGCTTGCGTGTCGAACATTAAGCGCAGTGTGACCTTCGAAGCGGTATTGCTGGTGTCAAAATCTGGAATCTTGACAAGACACTTCTTGCTCTCACCTTTTACAAGAGAGATTCTCTGATAGTAGGACATTGATGTGCCACCTACAATACCGCAGTAGAAATTGGAATACTTACCGCCGACATTGTCCTGAGCGCCATTCTCATGGAAAGAGAGCTCCTGAATGTCGCGACCGGACTTGTTGTAGATATCAAATTCTGCTACAAGCACTGCTCCTACACGCTCGCAACGTGTGACTTTAACGGACAAGAACTTTGAGATGGGTACTTCAGAGTCGTCCTCAGTCGTTCCAAAGTCGCAGGATATAAAGAGCATGGCACAGCAAAGAGCTGCACAGAGGAACATAAATGATGGTAGAAAAAATCTTTTGTTCATGGAGATAACTTTTAAATTAGACATTACTAAAAGACATTGTTACTTCTTACCTATCTGACCCTTCCAACCAATAAACCAATTGCGGCGATCGGAGAGAATGCCGATAAGCGACGGGTCACGCTTGCCTACACGCTGAGCCAGGATCGAAGGATCACCCTTACGATAGGACTCACGCATCAAAGCACCGAAACGGAAGCCCTCAAACGGGGTCTCAAGAGCAGACTCGATGTCGAGCAGACTGTCGATAACTTCGATCTGACGATCTTTGACCTGAGGAACAGCAACGTCGCGATACCAAGCCTGTACATCATCACCGTACTTAACAAATAACTCAAGCGACAGATCTGAGAGTAATACTGTAAAGGAATCTACCGCTGTCAGTTTTGCACGGTTCGTTGCATAATCATCGAGGTTGGGAGGAAGAATGTCATATTCAACGGCAACGTCAACTAACTCCTGATTCGAATTAATGACATCCGCCAATCGGGTTTCAGCTACGGTACTCGGTCTGCTATTAGACACGAACACAGGTGGCTCTTTAGGATAGCCCGTTGAATCGGTGGGGATATCTGCTTCAGCAGGATAATAATAGGGATTATTGAACGCGAAGCCACTGCCACGGCTATGCAGGCCCATTTGATTCACTCGCCATGTTTCCAACTCTTCACGCGTGGTCGGGCGTGTGTAGTTAATAACAAGTGTGGGCACACCTGCACCATAGGAACGTCCATTGACACGGGTTGTGTAGTAGTTCCAGTCGAATTTAAAATAATCCAAGAAAGTAGAGTCGACCGAATTGGTGCATTGAGGCTTAACGTACCAGTCTATCACGTTGCGGTCAAGACCAATCGTAAGTATGGCCTGTGCAAATTTGGGGAATCCTGCATAGTTCATCGCTTCTGCTAAGCGGAGATAAATGTCTGCAGTACGATAGATGATAACGTCTTGAGGCGAGTAGGTCTTGGCAATAGTCTGAAGGACGTATTCAGTTCTCTGGTCTATGGAGAAGTTGGCAGCCAAGCGCAAGTCGCCGACATAGTGCTGAGAAACCTGCTCATCGGTAAGCAGTGTTGCCGGCACGGTAACAAACTCACGGCTGCTACCATTTGTGTAGTAGTCCCAGTACACCTGACTATCGCTATAGTCAATACAGGGCTGCGAGGGGGACAGGCTGGCAGCAATTTCTACATCCTCGTGATTGTAGTTGTAGAGATAACGCAGATCATTAAAATGTCCTTGTGAAGATGCCGAGTCCATCGCGATGGCTGCAATGACATCACTGTTGTTCAAGCCGAACGAACGAGCGCCACTTGTAGAGAACCAAGAGTACTCATTGGTGCTAATCCGTTGATAGTTTCCGGAAGAATAACTGGCAACCGGCCAAGAGTCGCCCTGATATCCTAAGACATTCTTACGCTTATAGCCTGAGTTGTCATTCATCGTCGGTGTCCAGTCGATGTAGTCGTAGTAGCACTTTGCAGCTTCGCGAGCCAAGAGAGGATCACGATCTATAGACGAGAGCCACAAATATAGGTCACCAAGCACCAATGAAATAGGAATAATGCTCATGCGAGAAGGCATTGACGAGTTGTAGCCCATATAACCGGGATTACCATGATAGGGATAGGTAAACCAAGAAACATAGGGACGTAGATCGTCGATGAAGTAACGGCAGATGCCAGCGAGATCGGTCTTGTCGGCTGTCTCGTATGCCTTGTCGGCTTCGTCAAGATTTAACAAAGGCTTTGTAATCAAAGGAATATTTTCGCCATAGATCTGCCCTAACTGCAGATATACCCATGCACGAATGGCACGAACAGCTACGTATTCAGCGCGGAAGACATAGAAGTCCGACATGGCACCGTCGGTATAGCGATACTCCTTCAGTGCGGTATCTGCATAGGCAATGAAATAGTTGCAGTTGTTGATTATGGCATAATAGTCGCGAGGATTATTATAGATATTATTGTCGTCAACAGTGAAGTTTGAAATGGCCTTGATATTGGCATTTGCATTATCGTTGACTTTTGTCAGGTCGCCACGCAACTCTCCGAAGAGGTTGGTGCGCACGGCAATTTTCTGAAGCTGTGCCAGAATGCCCACAAACGAGTTTACAGTATCGTTTGCTGTCGTGAGATGGTTTTGGCTGGCGTAAAGGACATCGTCGTTGCCCATGTCAAGCATGTCGTCGCATGCGACGAAAGCTGGAGCGATAACGGCGAAAGCAATAGCCGGCAAAAGATATTTAAGCTTTTTCATGATTCGATACCATTAGAGATTAATCTTAACACCGAGATTAAACGAGCGGCCAGATGTGAGATAACCGCGATCTATTCCTTGCATGAGCACGCTGTTGCCCATGGAGAATTCGGGATCTAAACCCAAATACTTTGTCACTGTGAACACATTCGTTGCACGTGCCCATACGGTGATACCTTGGATATACGTGTTGTTGATGGGAAGTTTATAGCTCAGCGTAATGTTTTTCAGACGTAAGTAACTGCCGTCCTCAATCCATCGGTCACTGAAAGCGCTATTACCCATCGGATCGCCATATTGCGCAGAGGGGATATCCGTAACCTGACCTTCATAAGCCCAGCGGTTAAGCAATGCCGTCGTCTGGTTCATGAAGCGGCTTCCCGACTCCATTTGCTGACGCATGTAGTTGTAAACATCACCACCGAGGCTGTAGTTGAAGTTGACATCCAAAGAGAGGCGCTTATAGCTCAGGCTCGTCCAGATATTTCCGTAGATGTCGGGGTTGGCATCACCAATGACCGTGCGGTCGTCGTCGTTGATTTCGCCGTTGTTGTCAACATCGAGATATTTGACATCGCCTGCGCCAAAGTAGTCTTTCGTAACACCATCGGCACGCAGACGATAGAGGCCGTCTTCGGCTGCTTCTTCACTCGTTGCATAGACGATGGTTCCGCTCTTCGTTTTCTCGGTCTTCAAGCCATAGAATGTATTTATGGATTGGCCTACCTGACTACGAATCGTAGCACCGAGCACTTCATGGTCGTCGTAAAGGGTACCATTGGGGAGCTCTGTAAGACAGTTGACATAGTGGCCCATGCTTGCTCCGACACTCCAGTTCCATGTATTGCTGGAAATAAGATGTGCACCGAAACTGACATCAAAGCCTTCATTCTCAAGGCTACCACCATTCGACCAGTTTTGTTGGATGCCTGAAAGGAAGTTGAGTGAACGGAGGGTCAGGAGATTGTCTGTCCAACTCTTAAAATAGTTGAAGCTTGCTGACAGGCGATTGTTAAGGAAGCGTCCTTCAATTCCTGCATTGAGGCGACGTGTTGTTTCCCATTGAATCTCTGAGTTTCCGATGTTCTCGAGGCTCAGGCCAGGAATCTGACCAAGGAAAAGCGTGCTCTTGAAGTAGCTATGAGCAGCATCGAAAGGCAGATTGTCATTACCGCTGAGGCCGTAACCGGCAGTAAGTTTAAGATAATCGATGCCATCAACGTCGAACCACTTTTCATTCGACATGATCCAACCAGCTTGGATGCTTGGGAAGATACCCCATACAACACCTGCGAGTTTTAGACCGCTCTGTGCATTATGGCCAAACTGTGAATTGGTCTCCATGGCGATGTCGCCTTGCAGATAGTAGCGATTAGCATAATTATACTTGGCTTGACCATACCATGTAAGGGTTGCCCATTTCTCGATGTTTCCACCAATATACTTCTGATCGGTTCCAGAAATCATAGGCGTCTTATCATTACCCGTATTGTAACCATTCTGAGTCGTTACAGTATAGCTTTGATTGTAGAAACGGAAACCGCCGGTAAGGTCTATCTGATGGGCATCATACCGATTGTTCCATTCTACTTTCGTATCGCTGACGACGTCGTTTTGTTTGCTATACAGCGATCCGATCATGTTCTCCATCTTCTGATGGTAAGCTGCAACATAGAAACTTGGTACACCATTCATCGGAATGTAGCGCTTCTCGTTCGTGTTTACAAGGTTGTAGCTGAACAAAGAGCTAAACTTCAGATGCTTGTTGGGATGCCATGAAGGAGTAATCGAGAGGGTAAGGAATGAATTGTCGAAATAGTTCTTGTTCTGAGCCGTTCCATATTTCAGAACTGCCAAGGGGTTTGCTATCTCATAGTTCTCATTCCTCAATTGACTGACCTCTGCAAGATAGTCCTCATCATCGATGTCAAGGTGGCTGTCGTTGATATAGCCAGGACCAAGGTCGCTTGCTACGAAGCTGTATGGACTGAGCATCGGCGATTTAGCTCCAGCAAGGAAGTTCAGCGATGTAATAGTGCTATTTTCATAATCAGCGGGAGCACCTGTATCATATATTTTTCGAGTCGTATTACTGAACGAAGCATCAAAGCGGAAATCGATGTAGTCATTAATCGCGATATCTGTGTTGAAACGGATATTAAGGCGATTAAAATTGCCCTCTTCGATTGTCTCACCGGCATGGGTGTAGCCAAGAGATAGCATATAGTTGGCAACATCGCCACCACCTTGCACACTCAGACCATAGTTTTGAGTGATTGCTTCTTTGAAAATCAGATCTGACCAATCAGTATTGTTGTTATACTTGTTTACCCAATAATTATAGTTGTAGGGATCATTAGGGTTATAAGTGCGTTCGTCCAAGAACTTGAAGCTTTGTAGCTTCGAGCCTGTCGTAGCAAGGAGACTGCTGGCATAAGTCTTGAACTGTTGTCCGGAAAGAACATCGAAGGTGCGAGGCATGAGTTCAATACCGACAGATGCTGATGCATCAATACGTGTAGCCTGCGAGGAATTACGTTTTGTCTTAATAAGAATGACACCATTGGCACCTTTAGCACCATAGATGGCCGTTCCGTTCTTCATCACCTCTACGCTCTCGATATCATTGACGTTGAGATTGGCAAGGACATCATTATAGAAACCCTGGTGGAGCATTTCGCGGCCATACTGCATTTCAGTAATGACACCGTCAATGACAATAAGCGGCTGAGCATTCACCATGTAGGAACCAACACCGTTTATCTGCATGTAACCTCCCAAAGCCCTAAGTCCGCTGCGTTGTGTCGTAAGGACATCTGCGCCGAGACGGCTTTGGATTTCACTGGAGATGTTGGTAGCATCAGAGATAGAGAAATCTGACGTGGAAGAATTATTGAGGATGTTGTCATCCTTACCGTATAAAGCCCGGGCAGCACTGCTCTGCATCACAATGTCGCGGAGCTGACCACTCTCATTCAGGCCTACACGAACTGTGTTATAGCCAGGGATAGTAACTTCGATAGCAGAGCTATAAAGAGGTACATTCATCTTGAAGCTACCATCTTCTTCGGTAAGGGCTGAGTAACCTTCTCCTGCTATGGATTTAACAAGCACACCTGCGAGAGGCGCATGCCCTTCTTGACTCACTACCCTACCCTTTATCTCGCGTACGGCTTCATCTTTCTTTGCTGCCTTTCGCGCTTTCTTGACGAGAACGGTATCTACATCTTCGTAGTCGGCCTCGTCCTGGGCATAGGTTGCAAGGGGCAACGTTAGGCACGCTGTGAGGAAAAATAGACCTAAGTGTTTCATTGTTCTCTGTATTCTTTAAAGTTAGACAAATCGAGTTCGAACGCCTTGGCTTCTTCCTCGGTTTCGAAAGCCACATAGATAATACGATTGATACGCATTATATTTGTAAGCTTGTTACTATTAATTTCTGTCACCTTAACGGCAGTAGTCAAACGATAACGTATGGCCGGATCCACAGTTCCAACGGCATTCATTCCTGAAACGGAGGTATGGAAAGCCTTGTCGATACAGATCACATCAACTTGGTCACCCGTGGTCAAGAAGTTGGTACCAGAACCGTGAGTTTCGCCTTCAGGTACAGCTACCATGTGCTGATTGTCCTGATTCGGACGAGCAAACTCAACATCCTCATTCGGATCAGATGTTCCGTCGGAACGAACATTCATCTCACGCTCGTGACGATACACATTGAATCGTGTCGGGCGAACCTGATCCTCTGAATATCCATCGTTATTCGCCGTTGCAGGTACCATAACAACATATACATTATAGTATACATTAGATAGCGTATTGGGCAAATAGAAATAAATGGAACTGTTACGGTTAGTGATATTTTGGTATGACTCTGGAGCTATCTCAACATAGTTGTTATCCTTTAACAACTTAGAGAAATTAATCACCTGACCATTATACGTGATCGAATCCTTAGCAGTTCTATTTGTCAAGGACACCTGTGCCCTTGGCTCAGAATTAACCATGATACGAGGAGTCGTACGGTAGCGCATATTCGTACCGAGGATGTAACGATTCTGCATGAATGTCAACTTCGGGTCGATACGTCCTTCATTGTCAAGATACATTAGTCCGTTAGAGCAGACGATCTTATCTAAACCATCAAGAACGCCTTCGTTGGTCTGAGGATTCCAGGAGCCTTTCGGATTCATGAATACATTCAAGCCGGCGTATGCTGCCTGGTTCAAATAAGATGTATTGATCAACGAGTCCTCATAATTGTTATGTTGGCTGTTGAGGTTGAAAACCCGACCCCGAATGATGGCCCTGTCTGCGTTCAGGTCGGCCACGGAATCACGATTCTCCATCTTGTTGACGTAATTGAAGTACTTACGATACTTTTCGTACTCTCGCTTCCAAAGCTCTGTAGTCGGAGCAATGAACATATATGCACTATCTTCTCGCTGGATATATCCCAGTTGATTGTACAAATCATTGCTTAAGTTGGTTACAGAGTCTGCATAGACAACCTCACCGTCTACTATGCCCATTTGCACTGATGAAGATTCATCAAGCAGGTATTTGTCAAAAATACGATAATAGGCAGCCAGGCTATCAGTAGTAGCATTGAAAGACATCGCTTCTCTTACGTTGGGGAAGAAAGGTTCTTTCGTACCTAACTTATACATGATACCATTAGAAGCAATCTGGTTCTTGCTCAAGAAGGGGACGCCATTCAAGTTATCAGATTTCAGAACCATATACTTTCCATTCATCATGCGGATGGAGTCTTCGTATTCAGTGCTTACTGAACGGCCATACAAAGCCAGGTGGTTCTGAATGAACTGCGTGATAGCTACATTATCTTTGTCTTTCGTATTACGTTGAGAACCGTCAGGCATGGTTACAAGCAGACGTTTCTGCTCTTCGTAAAGATTGATAATGCTGTCTGCTTGGGCTGAACTGATAACCGGAGCCCAAAGAGTGAGTGACTGAGGTGAATTTAGCACTTTATCATAGCCGAGATGGTCAACCACTCGCTTAAATTCCGACAAAGAGTTATCGGCCTTCAACAACTCATACAAAGAGGGCGCATCGGAGGCCGTATCCCAGTCCTTGCCTTCGTAGTGATCATTCCACTCATCTGTACATGACATCAGCGTGAAAGAGCCTCCCAGCAAGGCAAGTACTATCGATGATAAATATTTATAGGTCTTCATTGTTTTGAATATCTACATTTGTTAAACGTATTTGATGAAGAGGTTAAAGGTCATCTTCGCCCTTACCTTCACCTTCGATACCATAAACGCTCTTGGGAACAATCTCAAGATAGTCGAACATCAATTCGGCTCCTCCGACGGCATAAGTCGAACGGATACGCATGGTATGCTGGACATTGCCATCGAGCACACCTGTATAGATTAATCGACGAACGGTACCATTGTTATTGCAGAAAGGCGTAGAGTTCGATGAACTCAACAGGTTATCGTCCTTGACGGAGCCACCTCCAGTGCTGATGTTGCGGACGCTGCGCGGACCGTAGTACCAACCTTGGTTGGCAAGTTCTTTACGCGTCTGGTCCTTGGCATCCTGCGATAAGTTGGTGTAGTTGGGCTTCCAACCTACACGAGCTTCCCACACGCCTGAGAATGCTCCGCCATTTCCACGCATATCAAGTGGAATACCCTGGGGCAATCCATCAACGTAGAATTGAGCGATTCCGCGAGTCGGGATAAGACAGAAACCGAGACGGACCTGATATTGTCCCGTTGGAACGCTTGGAAGGTTAAAGGTCAAGTCATAGACATTGTTATCTGAACGAAGATTGAACTCATCACCTTCGTAGCTCCAATAATAGTTGCGACAACCCTGATAGATGAAGTCACCATCTTCATTTGTCTCAACATTATCGAAATAGCCTTGCGGGAAAATGTAATTGCGGGCGGCTGCTGTTTTTGATTCAGGGGAATCACCTTCACCCGTACGAGTCGTACGGATATCATTAGTCATTAACTCAGGCCAGATATCGTAGAAGTCAATACGCATACGTGTATTAAACACTGTGTTGTGCGTATGCTCACCATAGTCTATTAATCTGTCAATGTAGTAGTAAACACCATTTACAGCTTCTTGAACGAGGCCTTCGCCAACGGTCTGACTAATAATAGCACCGCGATTAGTCAGGTTAGGACGGTTGGGATCATACATACGGTTGATGTATAATGTGCGAACCTGTGAGTCGCCACGGAACTTATTTGTGCCATATACATATTCAACCTTCAACGTTGATAATGGCTGCATCGTAGCATACCATTCAGTAGGATTAATTTCGTTGCGGAAGATTGTGCAGTTGGTATATAACTTACTGTAAAGGCCTTTACGGTTGAGCAGATGATAAGCAATAAGCTTATTCAGCGGATTGCGTGAATCCTTCAATGCCTCTTGGGTCTTTCCATAGTAATCAGCGCCAGCTCCGTCCGGATAGATTGTGCATGCATAATCATACATATCTTCCCAATCTTGGATATTGTACTCAGCCTTGAGAATACTATCGGGAACAGCAAATGCTGTGAAACCATAGTTTCGCGTCTGAGGAACCCAGCAATAATTCTTATGTTCATGAGACCTGTAAAGACCTTCTAAGTGTTCCCAATCGCGTGGATCATACGAAGGATCCTTAATGCGTTGCATCTTTTCTGCCAGACCGGTAATCTCAATACATGTATTGAAAATGCTAATAGAAGGATCTTGATTCATGATTGTGGGCAAGGTCTGGTTCGATGATTCTGCAACGGTGCTGATCGGATGAACAATACCATTGTCTACAGAGTCGTTGGCCATCTCATAAATAACCAAAGCCGAGCGATTGATGCGATATGTGGTAACTGAATCTGAACCAAGCAGCATCTTTACAGGTTCACAAGCAAGCGGGCGACCAAGCATGTTCGGGTCCTCAATGAAACCCTGCAAGGATGACATGTCGGCCAATGAATACATCTTGTCAACAAGCAGTGTACTTGCGATTGTATCGCAGTCTGCTGCAGAGAGTTGTTCAATGCTCGAATAACCATGATTGCTGAGATAGCTCTTTATCGCATCATTTGTCGGGGCAAAGCACGTATAGGTGCCATAAGTGGACAGAAGTTCCATCTTGCCGGCCTTTTCTACGATATATGCAAAATCAGAGAAGTCAGCATTGTTTCGCAGGAAATCGCTCAACATTTCAGGCTTATAAGTGTACAAATCCTCATCAGCTATACCATCGTTACAGCTGACAAGAGCCGTAGTCGCCAAAGTAAATAAAATTAGCGAAAGGCTTGAGATATAGTGAATAAACTTTTTCATAAAGCTAAAACAACATTATTCGTTAATATCGTAAGTGGTCTTGCCAGCACCATAAATGCTCTTCTGCACGAGGTATGGGTTAACCTGAACTTCTTCCTTGGCGTAAGGCCAGAACAGATAGGCCATGCTGGGGAATAAGCCTGTGCCTCCACTACTAATTTTAGAGGTGACCGTGTTGCGAACAATCTCTGAACTGCCGTCAAATCGTGCGTATCTTACTAAGTCGAAGAAACGCTTACCCTCGAACATCAGCTCTGCATTACGTTCTTTACGCAACATCTGCTTGAGTGCACCCGCATTTGTAGCATCGGCACTGTTCGCAGATAAATACTTCGAGCGGTCTGTCACAGAACGAGCATTCACGAGATAGATCAAGTCGAAAGCTTTTTCAAGCAATTCCTTGTTCGCTTCGCTTTCATCATCTGTCACTTTCATGAGATATGCTTCAGCCTGCAGCAACATCACGTCTGTCAAGCGATAGAATATCCAATTGCGGTCCAAGTCGGCATGGCCAATGAAGGCTGATGCAGCAGAACTGTTGTACTGGATATTATTGTTGGCTTGAGGATTCAAACTAAAGATATATGAAACATACTTACGCACAAAGCCTTCTCCATACTTATCGTCGACAGGTTGGAAACTCGTATAATATCGAGTGTCGTAGCTGTTGGCAAAGAAAGCATTTGTTCCATTATATACATCCGATACGATATTCGGGTTGACGCCCAACAGGCCAGAACCATTGTTGCCTTTAGGAACATAGTTGCCATAGAGGGTACCACACGCCGAACTCTGGATGTAGTTTGGTGAAGCGCTACTGTAATTGAAAGAGAGCTCGAAAATACTTTCAAAGCTGTTTCCTATTCCAAAGATAGATTCTGCCACATTGGCTGCATTACTCTGTGTAGCCTGATAAAGGGGAACGATGAGGCCGTGAGGAGCTGTTAAGAGTTGAGGAGCACTATATGTAAGAGACGTCTGACGACTGTACTCACGATCATAGTCCTTGCGTTTTGCCTCTAATACAGCATTGGCACATTCAATAGCCTTGTCGAAATTACCCTGCCAGAGATACATATCTGTAAGCATGGCATTGATGGCGGGACGTGTTATGCGATTAACATTGCTGTTGTACATACGACCTACGCCATCGCTGTTGTTGCTAATCGAAGCATGGTGATCCAGAGCGAAGGGCTTCACTGCTTCGAGATCCTTAATGATCTCACCGAGGACATAATCGAAAGAGCTTGCGGGCAGATACTGAACCTCATCTTCTTGAGTGACAGCATCACGCGTGAAGGGGACTTCATCGAATGCACGGATAAGATAGAAGTAACAGAGCGAACGAAGAGCTGTCATCTCTGCTATTGTAGCTTGAACGTCGCTCATGCGATAGGAAGGATCTTTCGCACTTACCTCCGGAGCTTTTCGTATGATGGTATTACACTTGTTAATAACCTCATAGAAGATATTCCACTTGCAATAACTGTTTGTTGTCAACAGGTTCTCGCGTAAAATCTGATAAAGATCTTCATTATCCTGTACCCTTGAACCCGGGTAGATATTCTCGCTGCGCATTTCTCCCCATACGATGCAACGGCGAATAAATTCGTCGGATTGCATAGAGGCATAACACCCAGCAACCATTTGATCAACGTCGGCTTTCTCATTCCAGAAATTATCCTCTGTAACAATATTACGAGGCTCAATATCGAGGAAATCGCCACAACCGACGAGTGCAAAGCTGAGCAATCCCAGCACAGCACCATTCTTTATTATATTATGTAACTGTTTCATATTGGTAAGGATTGCTAAGAATTAGAAACCGATAGTAACACCAACTGTATAAGACTTAGGACGGGGCGTCTTAGAATCATCTGTCGTTATGCCATATCCGCCATAACGCATTTCCGGATCAACACCCGAGTATTTAGTCAGCAAGAACAAGTTGTTGGCACTGGCATAGAAGTTCAAGGTCTTCATGTGCCAGTTCTTTAACAGTTTGGGATCGAAACTATAATTCAGCTGGAGGTAGTTAAGACGGAGGAAAGAGCCATCCTCTACAAAACGGTCGCTAATCAGCGTGTTGTAGTTGCTGCCATTGCCAAACATAGCACGAGGAATCGACGTCATATCACCTTCTTTACGCCAACGATAGTTAACAGCCTGGCTTTGGTTGTTGTTGCTGATCATTGATTCCATGTCCAAGCGAGCCATGTTGAGAACGTCATAGTCAACACGATAGTTGAAGTTGGCACGAAGAGCCCAACGATCATAATGCAACGTGAAACCGAAACCACCAGTCAGACGAGGTAAGGAATTACCCAAGTAAACGAGATCACTTTGATTAATGTTACCATCATTATTGACGTCTTCATAGATAGCATCGCCACCCTTGAAGTAATAACCTGAATTGGTTTCGGGCTTATAGGCAAAACGCATCTGTACGGGATCACCCTTGGCATCCTTGACATAGTTGCCGGAAGCACCGATAGCGATAGGATATGTCTTGCCGGAATTGATGTTCTCTTGCAGGACATTTGTCCCATTTGCCTGATCAGCACGCGCCAAGTCACGAGCAGTATCATAGTTGTACTGGTAGACGCCCTTGCTACGGAAGCCATAGATAGAACCAAATGGGTTGTTGAGCTGGACGCGTTGGAGCACAGAGCGGTTGCCCTCTTTCCAATCGATATTCAATGTCTTCAACACAAGCGGATCCATCTTAGTGATGACGTTGCGGTTATTAGCAAAGTTGATATATGCATCCACATAGAATTTGCCTTTCTTGAGTAGACGGTCGCCCATGAACTGGACTTCCCAACCCTCATTCTTCATATCACCTACATTACGGAAACGAAGATTGTTCCAACCGTTGGATGTAGGAATAAGAGCACCAGGCATAAGCATATCCTTGGTGAGACGGCGATAAAGGTCAACAACAATCTTGAAGCGATCGTCGAAGAAATTAAGGTCGATACCGAGGTTCCAGGAGTATATGTTTTCCCACTTGAATTCGGTAAGTTTAAGACCGCTGGGATTCATGACGAGCATATTGAGATAACGTACGCCAGGAGCATAAGTGTTCAAATAGAGATAATCTTGAGTGGGAGGATTACCAACACGTCCCCAACCTGGGCGGACGGCGAAGTAGCTCATCTTGGTTTTATCCTTTACCGTCTTCATGAAAGGCTCATCGCTGATAATCCATTTACCAGAGACTGCAGGGAAGATACCCCAGCGACTGTTCTCGCCAAAACGGGTGGTTGCATCGGCGCGCAACGAGAAATCAAAGACATAACGTCCTTTGAATGCATAGTGCGTGGAGAAGGTCCAATAAAGTGAACGCCACTCTTTGAATTCGCTGCCCATTCCAGTCACGTTGCCACCAGCAGTTACCGATTCGAGGCGGTTAGCCAGACGGTTAATATTAGTGCTTTGGTCGCTGGAATTACCGCTGACAAGCTGGAATCGACCCAATGCCATTAACTGGTGGTCTTCATTGTTGAAATGAGGGCGGAAAGTAAGGGTATGAGTCGTCGTGAAGGCCAGGTTCTTACGACTGTAGCTATAGGCTGTACCTATATCATGATAGTTGTTGCTGAGCAACGAGCGTGGGAAGCTTTGATCTGTATAATCATTATATACATTCATCACCACACGTCCGTTGTATCGCAACTGTGTAGAACTGTCATCAAGACCTAACAGCTTGTATTCAAGTTCCAATTCAGGTGAGATATCGTAGGTGGTTTGTATTTTCTTGGCATACTTGGCCACAGCAAGAGGATTGTGCGAATTGCGCTGATCGCTGAAGTTGTTTTGCTGATCAGTGGTTAGCTGGCCATAGTTGGTGAAAGCGTACTGCGGAACAATGTAATATTCGCCCGTATTATACTCATTGCCATTCTCGTCGCGCATCCATCTGTAGGGCGAAAGGTTAGGCATCTTAGTATATGCTATAGAGAGCAAATTGTCGAAATTACGATTGTTCTTCGTGTACGTAAGAGAGAAGTTGGACACAATCTTAATACGGTCGTTGACATAGTAGTCAAGAGCCATACGCGTTGAGAAGCGGTTCAACTTCTGTTCTATGATGGCCCCCTTCTCATGGTCGTAACCGCCAGAGATGCGGAACAGGGTCTTCTCGTCACCACCCGATACACTGACGTAGTGGTTCTGACGCAAACCATTCTGCTTTACAAGGTCAACCCAGTCGGTATTCTTGTTGAACATGAGGAACTCGGAATAGTTCTCATCATAATTAAGCTCTTGAATGCGGCCGACATAGGTTTCTTGCAGAGGATTGAAGTAGCTTTCCTTCAGCAACATGGTGTATTGGTCACCATTGAGAAGCTTGATACCTTCGGGCTGATGTGTCATTGTCATCTTCAAGGAATAGGTCACCTGAGGAGCACCGCGGCGACCGCGCTTGGTTTTAATTTCAATGACACCATTGGCACCTTGTGAACCCCAGATAGCAGTTGCAGCAGCATCCTTCAGCACTTGAATATCCTCGATATCCTCAGTGTTTACGTTAAGGAGCTGAGCGAACTTCTCATCGTTGGCCGTGGCTGTATCAAAGTCGGAAAGGTCGACATTCCAAACGTTACCGTTAACGACGATAAGCGGTTCATTGGAAGTGAGCGTTGAAACAGTAGAAGCACCGCGCAGACGCATACTTGTTCCGGCACCGAGGTCACCTGAGTTGGCCACGATATCAAGACCGGCGATACGACCTTGAAGCGCTTCATCTACAGATGTGATACCAAGTCCTTCAAACTCCTTAGCCGAGATACCCTGTGTGGAGAAGCTGACTTCTCGTTCGGGAATCTCAAGACCGGAAGTCTTCATCTTCTTCTGAGCTGTCACGACGACGTCCTTCATCGTCTTGGTGGCATCTTCCAACTTTACTTTATACACGGTTTTGTTGATAGGCAAAGTTTGTGTCTTATAGCCCATATAACTGATCGCCAGTTTGTTCTTGGCACTTTTAATGGGCAGCACAAAGTTACCATTCATATCCGTAACAGTAGCATTTACGATACGATTAGACGCATCCACCTCACGCACGCTGGCACCTGGCAGCACGTCAAAGTCGTCACTCACCGTACCACTAATGCGAGAGATTTGTGCCATTGCAAACGTTGACGTCAGCAAGAGGCAACAGGTAATGATATACTTTAGTGTTTTCATCTTCTTCTGATAGGATTAGTGGTTGTTTCTTCGTTTAGACCGGCAACGACCCAATCAGGTAGAACTGGTTGTGGGAAGTCAGCAGGAATGAATTGTGAGTCGCTGTACGAAAGATACTTATCAATAAGATGAATCACAGCACTTGATGTGCCATAGATGGTCTTATTATCGGTGTTAAAATAGTATTGACGCGTCATCACATTACTATTGCTATCATCATAGACAGATGCCGTGTTGCCTAAGACATCGGTAACTTTTATCACCCGCTTATAATTGGACACGTTGAGACGGCGGAAGCGATTCAAGGTTGTATCGACAGCAGCGGTCTCATAGACACCTGTTGAATCGGCTCCACCAAGGAATATGGAGTTATCTTGGATGTGATAACGAACGAAGTTGTCGATGACATCCTGGAGTTTGTTCTTCATCGCAGTTCCATATTCCGTGAGTCGTTCGATCTCATTACTCTGCTCTTCAGTAATCGAACTGGCAAATTTAGTCTGATAGTCAGAAAGTCCATCCAGGAAATATTCCCAATCTTCAAGCTGTTGTTCCGTAGGCAGTTTGCCACCGTCTTCCAATGCTTGGATAGCCTCGTTTGAAGGAACATAAATAGTATAGTTGAAGTTGTTCATCGTCGTAATGGCGCGATCAATCGTTGTATGTCCTTCAAACTTAGAGCCAAGCGCCGTGACGAAAGAAGCGGAACCCAGGAGACGTGAGAATGCAGCGTACTCGGGATGTGCTTCAGTGTTAGTGATGGCTTTAAACGGACTAACTATAGTCGTTTGAGGTATAGAATCAAGAACATAGGAAACGCCATTGCCTGATTCTCTCTGGTCAAAGATCTGTTCTGCGGCAACCTTGGTATATGTGCCATTCTCTATCTGCTTAGAGCCGGCAATACCAACTACATTATCGCCATCAAAATACACCGTTATTGGCGAACCAGCTTTGTTAAGATATACCGTTTGCCCTGGGTGGAAGGTCTGAGATCCACGCTGTCCATGAACAATGATAATATTTTCAAGGATATCACGCAGGCGGTTATTAATCATTGCCATGGTAGGCTGTTGCGTAGCCAACTCATCTGTAATCTGACCAAGAGAGTCAATTTTAAACGACTGGGCATATACAGGGAGTGCACTCTGCTCAGGCTTTAGCGTGAAACGCATGGCTGTATGTTCTTTTTCACCGTAAGCGTAGGAATAAGGATCAATATAAGTAAGGAAAGCTCCATCGTTGGGGATAAGGAAGCTATATGAACTTGCCATGGAGTTGAGATAAGAACTATACTCACCGGCGATGGTCCATGTGGCATGGTTTTCATAACGCTTGTCTGCAACCGTCGTATGGATAACGCTCAAGTCCTCATCAGCACGCAGAACGGCCGGGAAGAACACCGACTGATGTTCAGGTGCAACAAACACCTTGTTCACCTGATAGACGACACCGTTACAAGCCATAAAGCAGCTGTCGATATCAGCTGTCGTGATGCCCATATTCTCTGCCACAGTATTCTTTAGTGAACGGAATTTGCTGGGAACGGTTCCTCGGAAGCTGCTTTGCATGCAGTTGTTGATGAAGGGAAGCACAACATTGTCCGGAACATTGCGCCAATCGTAGTTGTATTTCAGTCCGATAGCCGCACCATCATGGTGTAGATAATAGTCCATCCATTCATTAGTAGGAACAAACATAGCAGCACCGTCTTCAGCCATTGAATAGCGGTTACCGCTGGTATAGAGCACATATTCATTCCATCCTGGATCAAATGCGATACCATCGACGTTGCGATTCGTTTCTACAACTTTCTTTAAGGCATGGTTACCAGCGACATTGAAATAACGCTTAACGAACAAGGAGTCTTCGCGTCCATCAAGAGCTTGCACTGAAAGGAAATAGGGATAGCTATATCTGTCAAGCAATTCATTGAAGATGCTGAACTGAGGCTTGCTGGCAATTATCTCTGCCATGTTGTTCAGAGGTTGAGGCACATCTGCAAGTATGTGTATATAACCATTCTGACAGGTGATATCCTGCAAGTAAGTCTTGCCTTCATCTTGTGACCATTTGCCTTCGTTAAGTGCAACAGGCTGACCATTGATGTAGCTACGATCAATAGATTTAGATACACCGTTTGTAAGCTTTTCAAGGTCAAGGTCGGTGATGTTGTTTTGCGACATGTAGTTGGGCAAAAAGTGAACCATAGGTCTGGCATCATCAATGAAAACACCTTGATCATTATAACGGTCAAGAAGCTTGATAGCCGGACGGTTACGAACTTCAGCCCAATAGTCAACCTGTGTTCCATCAGACTCGTAGCGTGCAGGATTAAGAGCCGGGTACATCGCTTGTGTATAGACGCGTACGGAATCGGTTACGTCCAAACGGGATGTTCTACGGATGCAAGCGCCCTTAATGGGAGGATCGCCGGGCGTATTGCTGAGCAACTCAATAAGGTAGGCATTGTTGATCATTGCCGACTTCAAAAGGTTCTTTTTCTCTGACTTAGGTAATTGAGTCACAGACGTAAGACCACGCTTAGCAAGGAAACGTTCCCATGCAGCGTCTTCGGCAACAAACATCGTCATGCTACCAGTCCTTCGAAGCAATTCCGGATAATTAGTATCCGAAAGGTCTGGATCATTGATGAGAGCCAAAGTTTGTTTGAACGAACCTCGACTCTCCAGCTCTTCATAAATGCTACTTCCCAACCATGAAGGGGTGCCTGTTAATAGGTCGTCTGTACAAGAGGACACAAAAACAGGCCCACCCAAGAGTGTGAGTGCAGCAAAAACACCACTTACACTGCGTGCAAGCCTGCGTTTAAGAATACTGTTTTCCATTGTTGAATATTAAAGATTGATTACTTGATTTCCTTTTAGTTAGTAGTCGCAGAAGCACATATTTTAGGCTCCATACACGTGAATTGTAAGATATCTAATCGAGGTCAAAATTAAAAAACAAATTTTTAAAAACTATAAAATATAGTTAGGAAAAAAACAAATACATGTTGTACAACATAATATATTTTATCTTATTTGATGTAAAAGTTATATTATTGAAGAAAAAAGTGTAAAAACCCCACTCATTCTAATAAATCATTTCAAAAAAACATAGGAAAACAGAAAACTTAATTCTCTTATGAGCTTGAGGTACTCATCAACGACGAATGAAAGCACTACAATATTCGTTTGCTGCAAGAAGCAATACGAATAATATCTGACTACAAATTAACCAAAAATAATTGAAGGTTCGCCAGCAACAAGCCAGCTATATTCTGTGGCTTTAAATAAAAAAGGCCCAATCTTTGGTAAGATTGAGCCATATTAAATAAATCAAATATATAAGAGTTAGTATTGTTCGTTCTCGTTGGGGAAATCACAATTCTTAACATCTGTTACGTATTGGCCTATTGCATCAGTCATGATATCAAACAGATTAGCATATCTGCGCAGGAACTTAGGCGAGAAGCCCTTATTCATGCCCAACATGTCGTGAACGACAAGCACCTGACCGTCGCAGCCTCTACCAGCTCCGATACTAATTGTAGGCACTTGGATGCTCTCGGTAACTTTTGATGCCAAGACAGCAGGAATCTTCTCAAGAACAATGGAAAAGCATCCGACTTCTGCAAGAGCCACAGCATCAGACAATAACTTTTGCGCTTCAGAATCTTCGCGAGCACGAACAGCGTAGGTTCCAAACTTATTGATACTTTGGGGAGTAAGGCCAAGATGGCCCATTACAGGTATGCCCGCATCAAGAATCAGTTTCACAGCTGGCAGTATCTCTACCCCACCCTCGAGTTTCAAGGCATCGCAACCCGTTTCCTGCATGATGCGAACTGCATTGCGAGCAGCATCCTGAGGGTCGACTTGATAAGTGCCAAAAGGCATGTCGCAGACGACTAATGCACGTTTAACTCCGCGAACTACGCTACGGGCATGATAAATCATCTGGTCTAAAGTGATTGGAAGGGTGGTAAGATTACCCGCCATCATATTTGATGCACTGTCGCCAACGAGTATGACATCCACGCCAGCTCCGTCAACGATTTGTGCCATCGAATAATCATAAGAAGTTAACATGGCTATTTTCTTGCCACTTTGTTTCATTTCTAAAAGACGATGTGTGGTCACTTTTCGTGTATCGTCTACAAGATATCCGGCCATTTTTTCCGTATAAAATAAAATAAATTTATATTACTTTTCGTTATATTAATAACGAGTTCTCAAAAACTGGGCGCAAAATTACATTTTTCTCGTTAGAACGAACTACTTTTGCCTACTAAAAATATAAAAAACAATAAAAATGGTATATAAAGCAGCACTTTTTGACCTTGATGGCGTTATACTGGACACAGAAAGTCAATACTCGGTCTTTTGGGGTGGAATAGGAAAGGATTTTTATCCAGAAGTGAAAAACTTCTGTGACCTGATTAAAGGACAGACACTCGTTCAAATATATGCCAAGTGGTTTGATCATGAGCTTGAGAAGCAAGCAGAGATTACCCGTAGCTTAAATCTTTTCGAAGAGTCGATGTCGTACACCTTTATTCCCGGTGCTCATGCCTATATACGGAATCTACATTCTCTGGGCGTGCCTATGGCTATTGTTACCAGTAGCAACGATGATAAAATGAAGCAAGTTTTTGCGAAGCTCCCAGATATCGTTAATTTGTTCGACACGATTCTTACATCTGAGCACTTCTCTGCCAGCAAACCTGACCCGGATTGCTATCTAAAAGGCGCGTCCTATTTTGGTGTCGCCCCTTCGGAATGTGTCGTGTTCGAGGACAGCATCAATGGCTTGAAAGCTGCCCAAGCAGCAGGAACGTTCGTTGTCGGACTGGCAACGACTAATTCAGCAACGATGATAAAACCATTTACGGACTTAATCATCCCCGATTTCACAGCATCAGTGCCACAACTGTTCAAAATAGCTTCAGATGAGCAATAGCCACAACGATAAGAAAACACTTGATCACATTCTCAAATACACTGGCGTATTCGGTGGAGTGCAGGGGCTTGTCATGGCGATGAGCATCATACGCAACAAGCTCACGTCAAAGATTCTTGGCACGGTTGGCTACGGCCTGATGTCCCAATACGCCACTATTATCGACTCCATTCATTCGACGACGAACCTTGGCATTCCGTTTTCTACGGTCCGCCGAGTATCAGAATTGTTTGAGCAAGGTGATGAAGATGCCATCACGCATTTCGTCTGTGTCGTACGCACATGGTGTCTATGGGTTTCTATGCTGGGAATGCTGCTTTGTCTATGTGGCGCTCCATTCATGGCTAATATTTTCTTCCCAGGAGAGAGTGTGGGACTCATCTCCATTATGGGACTTTCTCCGATATTGCTATTTATGGGCATCACTGCCGGCGAGGTTTCTATATTAAAAGGAATGCGCAGGTTGAAACGCGTAGCCTCGATTACCGCTTTGGGCGCGTTTACCACCTTATTAATAACGGTTCCTACCTATTGGCTGTTAGGCATTCCTGGTATAGTCTTAGCCCTCAACCTGAGCACTGCCGCCATCACTATTATACATCTATCCCTCACTCTCCCACTCTATCCTTGGAACGTGAAATTATTCTCTAAGGAGATATTCCGTGAGGGGTTGCCCATGATTCGCATTGGCATACCATTTATTCTTGCCGCCATTGCGGGCTCCATAGCAGCTATCTGCCTGAAAGCATTCCTGAAGCGTCACGGTTCTGACGAGTTAGTCGGCCTTTACAGTGTAGGTTTCACGATTATGGCTACGTACGCCGGTATGGTTTTTGCCGCTTTCGAGTCGGACTACTTTCCCCGATTATCAAGCGTAAACCACGACCCCGTACAACGCAATGTGTTGATAAACCAGCAGATACATGTAAGTGTACTTCTTGTGGCGCCCTTGCTTATCGCTATGATCTTGATGATGCCCATCATGCTGAAGTTGTTATATACCGACAACTTCCTACCGACAACCTCCATGGCTGTCTGCGCTGCTTTCTACTCATTCTTCCAAGCTGTATGCACCCCTATGAGCTATACTGCCTTGGCACGTGGCGACTCACATATTTACCTTGCCATGGAAATCATATATGATGTGGTATCAGTATTGATTATATGCAATTGTTTCCAACAGTGGGGACTCATAGGTGCCGGCATAGGTTTGTCGTGTTCCACATTTTTTGATGTCTTGCTAATTGGTTTCACCTATGGCCACATCTATAAAATAAGATTCACACATTCTACCTTCAAGCTGATAGTAGTCCAATTCGTTTTCTTAGGATGCGCAGTCGCCACTTGTCTTGTTACCGAAGGACTGACAAAATACGCCATAGGAGGTTCATTGTTCTTCGCTTCTGTCTGCTATAGCTATCATATCCTGAGTATCGAGACAGACGTTATTCCACGTATCAAAAACAAACTGCATCTATGAGCCTTATTTCTGTCCTTGTGGCTGCCTATAATGCTGAACGGACATTACCTAAATGCCTGGATTCGCTGCTCGGCCAGAGTCTTTCCGACATTGAGGTCTTGTGCGTGGACGATGCTTCTACGGATAATACATTAAATATATTATACGATTACAGCCAGAAGGATGCACGCATAAAAGTTTTCCATTCGGCTATTAATCAAGGACAGGCCGTAGCCCGAAACAAAGCTTTAAGTCACGCCACAGCGCCTTACGTATGTATGGTGGATGCCGACGACTGGCTTTCCGGCGATGCGCTTGAAGCCGCTTTAGATGTTTTTGGAAGGCATCCCCATACCGACTGTGTGATGTTGCATCTCATCCAATATTTTGAAAATGCTAAAACAAAGGATGAGCAGCTGCAAGAGATCTGCCTGCCCCAACAATTACTTACAGGAGGGTGCTTAACGGGCAAGGAGGCAGTTAGGCTTAGCATCGACGGATGGAAGTTGCATGGCTTATATGTCACACGGACTGAATTGCATCGAAAATATCCTTTCGACACGTCAACACGGCTATACTCCGACGACAACACGACGCACCTCCACTTCCTTCACAGCCGAGAAGTAAGGGCATGTGATGGAAAGTATTTCTATCGCAAACATATCTCGTTGACGAGCCATTTCAACATCCTTCATTTCGATTATATCGAAGCCAATTATGCGCTTCGCCAAACCTTGTTGAAAGAACACGTTGAACCAGAATGTCTGAGCATCTACGAACGTCATCGTTGGGAAAACTTCATTGTTTGCTATCGTTCCTACCTAAAGAATTACAAGCAACTCACTACGGAGCAGCAAAAAGAGGTGAAGACACGTTTCAAGACCATCTTGACCACATTCAGCATTAGCGACCTACCCCAATATGCTCTTTATAAACTGGGATATATCTATGTCCCTTCGTTGATTGCCTTTGACTGGCAGCAACGGATTTACCTGATCGTAAAAAGGATGAAGGATAGATTAATGGGATCCTAATCCTGAAGAAAGGCATCTGAGATTTTTATCACTCTGCCTAAAGCTAATGTAAACATTACAAGTCTTAGCGACACTGGAGTCAGGGCCGTCAACTATACATTCCCCCTTGTTCGTTTCACTACCGGGTGCCTTTAAGACGCCCTGCTATTGTGGAAATATGTGTAGGTGGACAGCCGCCGAAAGTGCGTACGAAGTGCCCTTTTCCAATAGTCGATTCACCTTACGCATCAGGAACATTTGCACAACACGGCTAAACGAGAGGGTTGTTCCGTCGCGATGGAACGACCCTCTCAACCGTAGGCTTGACTATCTTATTCCAGTAAGTTTATGATTCGCTATCAATGGGAACGTTTCTTTTGGAAGTAAAATCCTACACAAATGTTTGCATTGCCAAAAGTGTTTGAGAAGCGAAGTCCTCCACCGCGATAGTTGAAATTATGAATGACACCAAAAGCACCAGCAAACCATAAACCGGTATTGTAGATTACGCCCATACGGCCTGTAATATCAATATTAATATTACCACGCCGACGAAATATCTCATCCATCTTATTCATGAAGGTTGAATTGTAGACATTGGGCGTTTCATCTTCCTCGAAGATAATGGTTTTGGCGCTCGTATGCTTATATCCTATCGCCGGCGTAAGCGAAAAACCATAGCACCATCCCCGCTTAAAGACCCAATTGTAAGCGTAGCCGCCAGCGATGCTATAGTCGGTGTACTTCAACCGTTCAAGTGACTGAAACTGATTATTCACTGAGGACTGAGCAAAAAGTTCTCGGGGCAAAGCGGAATAGTTGTAGTGCATATCATGGTGAGTGATGCTGAGACCCACTTGCCATGATCCGGCAGAACGACGCTGAATGGTACTCTGGGAGAATACAGCCGGACTGGAAAACTTCTTATGATTAATATTGTAATAGATATTAGCCCCTATGACATTGGCATCTATAAAATGACAATCGGAGCCAACGAAGCTCTTTGCTTCGGGATTAAGGCCAGAGATACGTCGGAAATAGAAATCGGAACCTGTGCGACGATAAATAAGGTCTAAATTAATCATCGACGTGTAGATCGAGAACTCAAACTTCTGACCCGTCTTAACGCTCTTACGTCCTATATTTGTCACGTCGAAAGTATATCCCAAAAACAACCAACGCCAACCGAAATATGGGCCTATCCTGAAATCGGGATGCTGGGCAAAAGAAATCGAAGAAGCATAGTCAGGCGAACCTATGGAATAATATTCATAGTTTTGTGTGCCTTGAAGCATGGCGGTGAAATTATAGCCTATACGCTCAACATAATTTGTGTCGATGGCATCAAAAGCATCAATGACACGTACAAAGAAATTGCCATATTGACGGAGCTTCTCTCGGCTGTTCAATGATGAATTTTGACGGATAGCCCTTATTTCAGAAAGACTGGGTAAGGAGAACGCCTGTGTGGCATCCGGATCGACACAGAGCGTGTCACCCACTAACAGGATGCTATCCGACTTTTCGATTTGTGCAAAGCCCGTCAAGCTTGTCAAACACAAAAGAATGGTTAAGCTAATTACACGCACGGCAAGGGCAAAGATTAAATTTTTCCCAGTATCTTGTCAACGACCCAATTCACAGATGTGGCACTCACACAATCGACATCACATATTGACTTCCCCTGCAAATGTTCAACCACTTTTTCAATCAATGGCAACTGAACATGAACGGGATTTTCAACGACTAACTCTTCCCGTCCGCTCTCTGTATATAATTCTATAGGCTCATAGGTAAATACAGAAAAAACCAACCGACCGCGCGTGCCGATGATTTGAATGCGATCTGTACGCGCTGAATCGTGGGCACAGAAACACCATGTTCCGCTACCTGGCAAGCCATCATGAAATTGGAAAGCCGCACTCACGGTGTCTTCTGTATCGTATAGTCCGGCACGGTTGGTGCAAAAGCCTGACGCACGGGTAATAGGACCGAACAATTCCTGGAGTAAGTCTAATTGGTGAGGTGCCAAATCATAAAAATAGCCACCTCCGGCAATGTCTCGCTGAACACGCCAAGGTAGCTGAGTCTTGTTGTAGTCAAGATCGCGAGGAGGAACTGCAAAGCGAATCTGAGTGCCTACGATCGTACCAATCTTCTTGCTTGCTACTATCTGATGAACCGTTTGGAAATATGGTAACAACCTGCGATAGTATGCAACAAAACATGGCACACCGGTCTCTTTACTCACCCTGTTGACTCTCAAACATTCCTCATAGCTTGAGGCCAGAGGCTTCTCGACGTACACAGGCTTACCCGCTTTCATGGCCATGATGGCATAGGTGGTATGTGACGATGGCGGCGTAGCAATATACACAGCATTTACCTCCGGATCATTGATTAGCTTCTGAGCATCGTCATACCAGCGTGGTATGTGATGACGCACAGCATAATCATGTGCTCGTTCAAGCCGACGGCTCATCACAGCGACAACAGATGAACCAGGAACAAGGCTAAAGGCGGGACCACTTTTTTTCTCAGTGACCTCACCACAGCCTATAAAGCCCCATTTTATTTCATCCGACTGAAACATAATACCTACTGTTCAACAAACTGGCGGATACGTTGCTCCTCTGAACGATGACAGATTAAGAGCGCATTATCTTTCTCAGCTACAATATAATTATCCAAGCCTTGAACAATCACTCTGCGTTCGTCGGTCGTATGGATGATGCAATCGTGAGTGTCATAAAGTGAGATGTTGTTGCCAACAAGGACATTTCCCTTGGCATCAGCATCCAAACGGTCGTACAAAGAACCCCATGTGCCCAGATCACTCCACCCAAAATCAGCAGGGAATACATATATCTCCTCGGCTTTCTCCATGACAGCATAGTCGATACTTATGCTCGGGCACTCGGGGAAACGTTGATCGATTAATGCCTGCTCTTCTTCCTTTCCGTAGATGTTTTGCATGCCTTCAAAAATTTCTGAAATCTCGGATGCATAAACACGAAGTGCATTGACGATGGTGGAAACTCGGAAGATAAACAAGCCACTATTCCAATAATAGTTGCTGCGACTGACATAGCGTTTTGCCGTAGCTAAATCGGGCTTCTCGCGGAACGAATCAACGCGATAGATCTCACGGTTACGAGCGCAAGGGGTACTCATGTCAGCTTGAATGTAGCCATATCCCGTCTCAGGCCTGTTGGGCTTAATGCCAATAGTGACGATACTATCAGTCTCTGCCGTGAATCGCAAAGCCGATGTAACCACTCTGCGAAACTCTGTAACATCCATGACTACATGGTCTGATGGTGCCACTACAATATTTGCCTTGGGATTCTTGGTCTTGATACGCCAGCTCACATAGGCAATACATGGGGCGGTATTACGTCGACACGGTTCTCTGAGAATGTGATCCAATGGAAGTTCGGGCAACTGTTCATGCACAAGTTGTGCATGAACAGCGCTCGTAACTACCCAGATATTCTCTTGTGGACAAACATTCTTGAAGCGTTCTACGGTCAACTGAAGCAATGTGTGCCCGCAACCCAAAACATCAATGAATTGCTTGGGACGTTCAGCTGTACTCATAGGCCAGAAACGGCTCCCAATGCCGCCAGCCATAATTACGAGATGAATGTTGGAATCCATGATGAGAATTATATGATAAAATGATACATCTTGGTTTATTTAATTACAACTTTCTGACCATCTATCACATAGACGCCATGAGAAAGTTGTGAGGATGGGATATTTAGTTTACGTCCACTGAGGTCGTATACATGCTGGCGTGACGGAACAGCTTTTGTCTGCGAAACTGCGGTTTCATCCTCGTCAGGCAGAGTCAGTGTCACTTGCTGGCTCCATCTGGAATGAGAACCATCCTCACCTACAGCCTGAACTTGCCATGTATATTTCTTTCCAGGCGTAAGGTCGGTGAATGTGTATGAGGTCCCTGTCAAGCCCGTAAGTGTCTGGACTTCGGCGTCAACACGTGCAGGCACTTTATTCATGTGCCGGCTATTATTGAGCTGTGAACGTGATTTAACACTGAAATCATATTCGTCATATTCCTCGGAATCTTCATCCTCATATACGAAAATAGAATCTACCTCTTCATCGGTGAAATTACCATCAAAGATGACAAGGTAAGTCACATACAGACGTTTCTTCATTGCCACGGTAGAAATCTTCACATAATAAGTGGAAGGAACATTGCTGAAATGGATACAGGGCATAGCTACATCATCATTAGCCAAATCACCGACTTCCAATACTTGGGAAGATATAACATTCTCGTCAGCATCTAAAAGAGAAACTTCTACACTTGAGCCGTCTGTCTTGTAAGTGCCAGTATTGGAATATGTAGAAACATTGAACCAGTCCCAAGCTTCGAGAAAGATAGTTAGTTCGCCAGAATGATTCTCACACATCGGAGTTGTAAGATAACCAATCTTGGAACCTGAGCCTAATTTTGCACCATAAACGCCTTGGTAGACTGCGCTGCCGGCCCAATTCATATCAATAGTATAATCATTCAGGTTGTTAGATAAGTCACTGGTGCCGTCAGAGGTCTTTGTCTCGTCAACATAAAACTTATCAAAATCTTCGTACATCGTAATAGCTTCCAGCACTTCATCGGACGTCTCGGAGGCATCGGCTACCTCTGTAAGCAGAAGATTATAGCTGACTGCATTTTCTACGGCGTTCCATTTTGCGGTGAAACCATTCTTGGTGACTTCAAGATTCGACACTTCTGATTCAACTTCAGGAGCTGCTATGCTCGAATTACCACCCATAAATGTGAAACTTATGGTACCAAGTTTCTCCGAAATGTCTTCGATGGGTTTATGCATAAACTTCTTGCCATCGGTATTTGCACGATAAAGCGTAGCAGCCGGTGTGGACTCATCAGTGAGGGCCGTTACCCGACCAGTACCTGGGAATGGATCGGAAGATAAGTTTTCGTCGGAACACTTGCCGTCGGCGGGTATAATGGTCATGCGCTGACGACTTGTCGTATTGTTTACTTCATTGTTGTACCAAGCATTTTGGTCATAATCGACATGCACGATTAACATGCCATGACCATAAGCTTCTTTATCCCATTCAACTTTCTGATGGTTCTCAAGGAGATAATACTCGTTACGGTTTGCATCATTATATACAACGTATGCCACAGGATGTGTTTCAATGTCGGGCATATCACTAACGATAGTGCCTTCGCTCAATTCTATCGGTTCAAGCCAGCCGCTAAACCAACGCTCGTAAGCAGTGTAGCCAGCCGGACAAAAACCATCGTCATTGTAGCAACCATAATCCATGATGCTCCAACTGCTCATGCCGAAATTCGTGGTTTTAACATCTCGCGTGTCATAGAAATCTGGTAAGCCCAAGCAATGACTGTATTCATGGCACATAGTACCTATGCCGTCAATCACTTTCCCACTGACACCTTGCAACTCGGATCCGCAGGCATAAGTATCAACCGTAACACCGTCGGCTTTGATTGATGCGCCATATTCTGATTCGCTGAGCACCCATTGGTGAGGCCAGATTGTATTTTCATCAGCACCAGAAACGGCCTCGCCAAAACCGGCATAGGTGATATAGATATTCTCTACTTCGCCATCGCCATCCCAATCATAATCCTTAAAGTTAACTTGTGAATCGGCAAGCTTGACAGCTTCTGCAACCATCTTTGCCGCACCAATATCATAGCCTTCATCGTCATTTGCTCCATAAGTGGCCATATTGCCAGAAACCTGAACGGGACCGACAATGTCGAATTCTATATCCAAAGCCCCGTAGCTCTGAGCCTTAAAGTATTCACGCACGCTGCCATAATTCTGTCCATAAGGATTACCAAGGCTATTGAGCATCTGATTGTATATCTCCTTTGTGCGGTCGACAGTATTAGTGAATTTCACATCTTTAAAGTTGACCAGAATAAGCAACCCTTTCTTGGTGCCCGCAACACCAACACTCTCACCAGCACGAAGTGGAGCCTTCGAACGAAGACGTTGACTTATCTTTGATCTATGCTTATTTCGCTTTGCCGATGACGCTGTCCAAAGTTGACTAACGTCACGGGTATCAGGGACCCAATCACCATTCGCTGATTTTCGAACGATCAGGCCATCTGAAGTTTTATAATAATGAAAGGTTTCATCACCACACAATGTGATTGATAGTGTTTTACCATCACTGTTCGTCACCGTAATATATTCGCGGCGAGCAGGGATGGCCATGGCTGTTGCTGCAATAGCTGCAGCTGCAAATAATGTAAAAAGTTTCTTCATTAGTAATATATGTTGTTTAACGATGCTTATTGACTCATGGACAATACTAACGGACGACAACCTTTCGGCCATCAATAATGTATAAGCCACGGCGCAAAGAAGAAGTTGTCTTGTCATGTAATCGTCGACCAGTAATATCAAAAGAGTAATGGGTTGAAATTCGTGAATTTTCACGAACGTCGGCAACGCCATCTACAAAATCATTACCAAAATATAAAGACACACTCATGTCCTCATTCTCATGAATGGCATGGATGTCTTTCTTCATGAACCCTGAAGCTGTATAAACAGTGGCTGCAGGTGTACTGTAGGCAGTAAGCGAATCGTTGATATGGACCGTACCATCTTCATCTGTGTGAATGAATGGATAAAGATTACCCTGCCAGGTAAGAACAATATCATCCCAGGTAGCCGACTCGAGATAAGTGCCGACATAGCGGTTATTAGCTGCAATAATCGTCATTCGCTGATGATTTACATCCGTATTTACATTGTTTGAATTCCAAGCTGACGCAAGATAGTCGACATGAGTCACTTGAAGACCATGTCCCATTTGGCCTAATGACTTGTCCCAGCCAACAGGTTGGCGATTCTCGAGGACATAGTACTCGGAAGGATTCTCATCATTGACAATTTTGTAGCCTTTACCTCCAGCCTCTGTAGGTTCAAGGGTCACCCACCCGGCTTGCGACAAGGTTTCAATATTTCGCCAACCCATGAACTCGCGTTCATAAGCGGTATAAGAACAAGGTTGCTTACCATTGGCGGCATAACAGCCATAATCCATAAGACTCCACAAATCCATACCGAACGATTTATAATCCGTATGATAAAAATCAGGAAGGCCTAAAGCGTGACTTAATTCATGGCACATAACCCCGATACCGTCTACAGCAGAACTGGTGACGACATACGAATTATCTCCTACTTTCTTTACATTAGCCGACCTCTCACTACAGCAACCACTTGTTGAAAAGGTAATACCATTTATTGTCGTATTGCTATAAGATTCTTTTGGCCATATATCAGAAGCTGTATGACTCGTGTTTTCTCCACATCCAGCAAAAATAAAAAACACCATGTCTACTTTGCCCCGACCACGGTTATCAAAATCTGACCAATCGCCGTCGTAGATAAGTGATGCCTGAGCTATGGCCTCCTTGACGAATTCATTGTAGCGACCGTCTTTGCCTGACGTGTTTGCGCCATAATATCCTTCATGCTTGCTTACCTTTACTGGACCAATAATCACAAATTCCGGTGTAAATATACCATCGCTCTGCTCGATGAAATAATCCCTGATACTGCCATAACTGGAGTGCCCGGTGTAACGATTTCCATCACGTGTGCCATTGCAATAGAGGTCATAGTATGCATGTACTTCCTCATCTGTAGGGGCTACAGTAAACACAGAATCGGTGAAATTAACTAAGATGACAGGCACTTTGGGCGAGCCCTTTGCTGGCAGAGGCGCTGTTGCCTGGCTCCCAATGCGACGAGGGCTACTTCCTTGTGCTTCTCTGATACGCCGATTAGCAACTGCAAGCTCATCTGCAACTGTGCGATTGCTTATTTTGTATCGGTTCGATGTTGAAGCTTCAATGACACGACCGTCGACAGTCTGTAACCATGAATGATATTCATCACCCATAAAGAAACATACAGTCTGAGTTCCGTCTTCTAATGTAACCTTGAAACGATCACGACGAACAGGTACTGCAAGAACTAAAATAGACGTGCAAATCAAAGCTGTAAGGAGAGCTATTCTTTTCATCTTTTATAAATATATGTAATAAAAGTGTGCAAATATACATTTTTTTGTAGTCGGGTCAAAAGAAAATCATCAAAAAAAGCCTTTATGTGATAACTATTTAATTTAAAAAGCAAAAAGTTTTAAAACGATAGAAATAATATATACTTTTGACCAATAAAAAGCAAGAACTATGATTGTATATCCAAACGCAAAAATCAATCTTGGCCTAAATATCGTGAACAAACGAGAAGATGGCTACCACGATATAGAGACAGTGTTTTATCCTATTCCTTTGCAAGATGCGCTTGAGGTAACTGACGCTGCGGAATTCCGATTCCGAATGGCCGGCACTCCACTCGATTGTCCTGCAGGTGACAACTTGGTCATCAAAGTGTTACAGATGATTGAAAAGGAAACAAAACTACCAGAACTTGATATATTTCTTTACAAGCATATTCCATCTGGTGCTGGTTTAGGGGGTGGATCATCCGACGCAGCCTTTATGCTTCAACTGCTCAATCAGCGTTTTAGCTTAGGCATGACGAATGAAGAAATGAAACAGCACCTTGCAAGTCTGGGAGCCGACTGCGCTTTTTTCATTGAAAACAGACCAGTCCTTGCAACAGGCATAGGCAACGTGATGACGCCTATAGACCTTTCGCTCGCAGGTTGGACGCTGGTTTTGGTGAAGCCGGAAGTTGCTGTAAGTACTGCTGAGGCTTATGCTGGCGTGACCCCTCACGTACCTGAGACTCACATCGAAGACATCATCAAACGGCCAGTTGAACAGTGGCAAGGATTATTATGTAATGATTTCGAGGAAAGCGTATTCAAGCGTTATCCTGAAATTGCAGCCACACGCGATTTACTTCTTGACCTTGGAGCCACATACGCTGCTATGTCAGGAAGTGGGAGTGCAGTATTTGGCCTTTTCCGAAAGCCTCTCGAGGATATTGACAAGACATTCGCAGGCATGTTTGTTCGTCAGCGACAATTAGAATAATAAGTATTGCAGTAAAGAATATCGGGTGATTGTTTGCATGTAACAATAACGCACAAAAAAACGGCTGGCCGAATTGGGTCTTTTCAATGATGAAAAAGCCCAATTCGGCCAGCCGTTTTATACGTTTTAATTATGCAGGTTATTGCAAACATTATTATGTGATTAGATTATCTATCTTATCAACATGAAATTGCGTCAAGCTTCAGCATTTCCTGGTAATCAATATAATCTGTATAAATCATATTCAATTTATTGTTTACCGGTAAAATTGCTATCTTTACTCATGATTATGTTTTGATTTTGTGTTAAAGTAAAGATAATAAAAAGGGCTGATACTCCATGTGCGTACCAGCCCTAAATTCGTTCTTTCAAAAGAGTATTACCGTACAGCAATATATTCAAATAAAATTGCAGCCTTGTGACTCACGTCTCAAGGCTGCACAACACAAACACAAAATAAAACACGACAATATGCGTTGAGGTCGACAAAAAAATGGATTATGAACAATTATAAACAGCATCCGCCTCTACCATGCTCTCGCACAATGCGGGCATCTATTGCTGTTGTCGCCTCGTTTTAACGCATAGGGGAAGAACTATTATATGAGAGTTATATTGCAATTTTACATGATGCCTCTATCACGAAGGGCCAATTGCCACTTCCATGCAGAAGCAAGAACGTCCTCAAGAGGAGTATCAGCTTTCCATCCAAGCACGCGATTAGCCTTGTCTACATTACCCCATACTTGTTCGATATCGCCGGCACGGCGACCCACAATCTGGTAGTTGAGCTTGACACCTGTGGCACGTTCAAAACCGTGGATAAGTTCGAGCACACTCGTACCCTTACCGGTACCAATGTTGTAGACTTCCACATTTTCATCGGTTTTATCCTCCATGATGCGTGTCATGGCGCAAACGTGAGCCTTAGCAAGGTCTACGACATAGATATAGTCGCGTATGCAACTACCGTCGGGAGTGTTGTAGTCATCACCAAAGACACTGAGCTTCTCACGAATACCAATAGCTGTCTGAGTAACATAAGGAATGAGGTTAGCTGGAACACCTATAGGCAGTTCACCGATCAGTGCTGAGGGATGAGCTCCGATGGGATTAAAATAGCGAAGCATTATAGCTTTGATTGGCGAGCCGCTGGCTACAGTATCACGAATAATCTCTTCATTTATCTGCTTAGTGTTGCCGTAAGGACTTTCAGCTTTCTTAATGGGAGTTTCTTCTGTTGCAGGTAGCTGGTCGGGCTGGCCATAGACTGTGCAGCTTGATGAGAAAATAATGCCTTTAACATTATATTTTGGCATCAGTTCAAGCAGGTTAATGAGGGAGACAATGTTGTTACGATAGTAGAGCAAAGGTTTCTCAACACTCTCGCCTACAGCCTTGCTTGCAGCGAAATGAATGATACCTTTTATCTGAGGATATTTCTTGAATACAGCTTCTGTAGCGTCAAAGTCGCGAAGGTCAACTTTCTCAAAGGCTGGACGAATGCCTGTGATTTTTTCAATGCCATCTAGAACATCTTCACGAGAATTCGAAAGATTATCTACAATAACAACATCGTAGCCAGCATTTTGTAGCTCTACGGTCGTGTGCGAACCAATAAATCCAGTTCCACCGGTAACAAGGATAGTCTGTTTCATTATTTATAGTTTGTGAACAATTTTTTTCAACTCTTGGCTGCAAAAATAAATCTTTTTTTTGATACAACCAAAGATTTTTACAAAAAAAACTAGCAACAATCGGTAATTTCAACCATAATAATACCTACCTGCTTCGTAAATCGAGGGTACCGCCTACCCATTCAGTATATGGCTGCTCTTCGGTTAAGACTTCGACAGATAGAATATTACCTTCTTTGTCAAAAATACATATAGCTGGCATTATATATTCACCATCAGGCTGAATAACCGTATTATAAGCCTTCCTGATCAGACGAGAATGATCAAACATGATAAAGTAAAGTAGCTTTTGTGTTCATTTCTTCTGACGAAGCATGGGTTGCAGATGACTCCGCGATGGGCGTGCAGAAGGTTTGTAAGGCTTTTCTTTTATGATATCTATCTTTTGATCTACAGGCTGTTTATTTCTAAACTCATCTGGTGAGAGTCTTCTTGATCCAGACATATCATCCTTTTGCAAAGAATCATTCATTAAAGAATCTATGCCAACCTGGCTGTTTCTTGTAGAATCAGTTTGTAGTGAATCCGCCTGATATTCATCCTGAATATGCTTACGAAAACGGACGAGCAGATGTCCATTGACCACGAACATGGAACGTCTGTTGGCATCGTTTTCTACTGGCATAAAGAGATGCCCAGAAATCGATTGAGGAGTCCATCCTTTTGGCGTCTGTACACGTAGGTCAACACCTCTGTCATTATGAATCCTGGCTTGCATCGCCCGCGTAGAATCGTTTGTATATCTAACAACTATATCCGCATACAACGTGGGCGACGACTCACGTGAAAGATATTTGTGTTCAAAATGCCACATAACATCATCGTCACTTTGCCACGTGCTATCACAAGGTTGGCGCCAATAGACAACATTATCTCCAGGCACATTCGTCACAACCATAATAGCAGCGCCGCCCCAGACATTGGCTGTGTCACCCTCTGCACTTAGGCTTGTATAAACATTTCCCGACTGTTCCACTTCACCTAATGCTTCTGCCTCGCGCTTAAGGCGTCGGTTCAACCTCATGTAAATATGATTCAGTCGTTCGAGGTTACTACAATAATAGTTCATAGAAGAATCAAACACTTCCCGTGTAATATGGTGCTTCTGAAAGACGGCCTCTTGCAACTCGTACCGTTGGATTTCATCAGAACGCCCTTCTATTACACCGATATCTGCCATGCTCTGTGCTTTATGGAAATCATAGAGCACGCGCTCCATACGTCGCTCAGACAAAATGCCCTTGGGCAATTCAGCCTGACACGCAATGAAGAGCAAAGCTACAAGAAGAAGTAATGATTTGCTATGATTCTTCATTTGAGAACTCTTGTGCTAATGTCTGACGGCAGAACAGCAGCAAGGCAACTACAGCTACCGAGATACAAGCATCTGCCACATTAAATATATATGAAAAGAACTGACAATGGTCACCTCCTATTATAGGCATCCATGTCGGCCAAGTCCATTCTGCTATTGGGAAATAGAACATATCCACTACCCTACCTCGGAACCAGGTTGAATAACCTTCACCGAAGGGCACAAAGTGCGCCACATCGGGCCACTGGGCGTCATTGAAGATTAAACCATAGAAGACACAATCTATGATATTACCAGCAGCACCTGTCATTATGAATGCAAGACATATCAAATAGCCCCAACTAACACCTTTCCTAATTAGTTTGGCAATGTAAACAGCTACCGCTGTAGTTGCCAATAGACGGAATGTAGTAAGGAACAATTTATTGAATAGTTCCATACCGAATGCCATCCCGTTATTCTCTATGAAGGTAATGTAGAACCAGTCTGTGATATGAATGCTTTCGTGAACATACATGTGAGTCTTCACCCATATTTTCACAGCTTGATCTATTATAAGAAAGCCCACGAAAATAAAGGCGACGACCCAGACCTGTAGTTGTCTCCTACTTAACGACCGAGCCATTATTGGTTGTAGTGTATCTCTATTATATAATTAATGTGTACGATGTTTATCATTCTTAACCTCGATGCTAAGAGTTGCATGAGGCACAGCGCGCAAACGCTCTTTTGGAATAAGCTTGCCAGTCTCGCGACAAATGCCGTAAGTCTTGTTGTCTATACGAACGAGTGCAGCTTTAAGACCTATGATAAACTTCTGCTGTCGTTGTGCCATAGACATCAATTGTTCTTTGGACTGTGTCTCACTACCCTCTTCAAGAGCATGATAAGTAGGAGCCGTGTCATCTATCTCATTCGTGTCTCGTCCCATAATACGGTCCATTGTCTTCTCATAATCACTTTGGGCAACGGCAAGTTTTTCATTAATCAGAAGGCGAAATTCCTCGAGTTCCTCGTCAGAGTAACGTGTTTTCTCCGGCTCAGGCTTTGCCTTGGAAGTTCTTTTGGAAGCTGTCTTTTTAGGCGATTTAACGACATCCTCTCTGTCGGATGACATTGCCATCTCATTTTCTGAATTTTTTTTGGTAGCCATAGTCGTGAATCTTTTTGTTAGTTCTTTATACTCTTAACTATATTCACCTTTAATTTAAAATCGTCGAAATCAAGATCGGTTGGATTGTCAATTCCATCATTGAAAGTAAGAGCATCTGCAAGCACTTGTGAACAGATATAATCCCCAAATACCTGCACAGCACGATCCGTGCGCTCGTTATGTTCAAGCTCTATAAGAATGCGGTCGGTTATTTCAAAGCCGCTTTCCTTACGAAGGTTCTGAATACGTTTGATCAACTCACGCGCGATACCTTCATTACGCAGCTCTTCGGTTACGGTTATATCAAGAGCCACTGTCAAAGCGCCATCATTAGCTACAGACCATCCGGGGATGTCCTCACTGAATATCTCAACATCTTCGAGATCGATGGTTACAGCTTCTCCTGAAGCCAGTGTAAGTGGCAAATGTCCTGTTTCGAGCACTGCAATCTGCTCTTGTGAGAGAGCTGTGACAGCTGCGTTGACATCCTTCATCAGTTTTCCGAACTTCTTACCCATCGTACGGAAATTGCACTTCACTTTCTTGGTGAGTAGGCCAGCTCCTTCTACAAACTCAAGCGCTTTTACGTTCACCTCATCAAGAATGAGCTGCTTAACAGCTTCGATACGCAATTGCTGTTCACGGTCAATGGCCGGGATAGCAATGCGAGCCAAGGGTTGACGCACGATGATTTGTTCTTTCTTTCGTAGTGAAAGAACCATTGAAGTCACCTGTTGTGCCAAAGCCATACGCGATTCCTGTTCCTTGTCGATAATAGCATCATTTGCTACAGGGAATGTTGCAAGATGAACACTAATCTCTTCTTCGGAAACGCCAAGCACACTATGCAGGTCACGATAGAGCTGATCGGCATAGAAAGGTGCAATGGGAGCCATCAGACGACTTACCGTTTCCAAGCATGTGTAGAGCGTCTGGTAAGCACTCAGCTTGTCAATACTCATCTCGCCACCCCAGAAGCGTTTACGAGAAAGACGGACAAACCAGTTGCTGACATTGTCTATAACAAACGACTGTATGAGACGGCCGGCACGTGTAGGTTCATAGTTTTCGTAGCTATTTTCCACATCACGGATAAGCGAATTGAGCGACGAGAGAATCCAACGATCCATCTCTGAACGCTGGCTCATGGGAATTTCAGACTCCTCAAAATGCCATCCATCCACGTTAGCATACATTGCGAGGAAGGAATATGTCTGATACAGCTTACCAAAGAATGAGCGCTGTACTTCCTGCACACCGGCTTCATCATATTTCAAGTTGTCCCAAGGCTGTGAATTAGTCAGCATATACCAGCGTACGGCGTCGGCACCATACTTTTCGATATTGTCAAAGGGATTGATGGCATTGCCGAGGCGCTTGCTCATTTTCAAGCCGTTCTTATCGAGCACAAGGCCGTTTGAAATAACCGCTTTGTAGGAAACACTATCGAAAACCATCGTGGCGATTGCATGCAACGTAAAGAACCAGCCGCGGGTCTGATCTACACCTTCGGCAATGAAATCTGCAGGATAGACCACACGCTTGTCAAGCGCTTCCTTGTTCTCAAACGGATAATGGATTTGTGCGTAAGGCATAGCACCGCTATCAAACCAAACGTCAATGAGGTCAAGCTCACGTTTGAGGGGCTGTCCGCTTTCTCCGATGAGGATAATGTCATCGACGTATGGCCGGTGAAGGTCTATGCGGTCGTAATTTTCCTGCGACATATCGCCAGGAACAAATCCCTTATCTTTCAGCGGGTTGTATGCCATAATGCCGGCACGCACACTCTTCTCAATTTCATTATAGAGTTCTTCTACTGAACCGATGCAGATTTCCTCACGTGTATCCCTATTCCGCCAAATGGGTAATGGCGTACCCCAATAACGGCTACGGCTGAGATTCCAATCGTTGAGGTTCTCCAACCACTTTCCGAAGCGTCCCGTACCAGTGCTCTCGGGTTTCCAGAGAATGGTCTTGTTGAGCTCCATCATACGCTCCTTGGCTGCTGTAGAACGAATAAACCAGCTATCTAGAGGATAATAAAGTACTGGTTTATCTGTACGCCAACAGTGAGGATAGTTGTGGACATGCTTTTCAATCTTAAAGGCCGTACCTTCTTGCTTCATCTCCATGCAGAGCACGATGTTAAGGTCCTCGGTCTTAGCGAGGGCTTTCTCATCGAGTCCGGCATATTTGGGATCGTAGGCATTCTTGACAAAGTCACCGGAATGGTGCCAGTAACTCTCGTTGACACAGCTCTCAACGAACTCAACATCCATGTCTTCTTTAACAAAGTATTTACCTGTAAAGTCAACCATTGGACGAGTGTCACCTGCTTTGTCGATGACAAATAGCGATGGGATGCCTGCATCCTTAGCCACCTTGGCATCATCGGCACCAAATGTAGGAGCAATGTGCACGATACCGGTACCATCCTCTGTCGTTACGTAATCGCCAGGAATGACGCGGAAAGCGTCTTGCTCTTTAACTACCACCTTGCCATCCTCAAGTGCGCAGGGCTTTACCCAAGGGAAGAGTTGATCGTAATGCAAACCGATAAGATCTGTACCCATACATTCGCCAAGGACTACAGGACTAACGACGGATGATTCGTCATTTCCATGCTCCTTGTTTTCCTTAGGAACGGGGAAATAAACATCTTTCCGGCTTTTGGCAATGATATAGACAGCTTCCTCCTTGGTGTAAGGATTCTGCCCCTTGACAGCCACGTATTCAATTTTCGGGCCTACACAAAGAGCAGTGTTTGAAGGAAGTGTCCAAGGCGTAGTTGTCCAAGCGAGTATATAAACAGGAAGAGAACTATCCTCTTTGGAAATACCGTTAACCACGCCAGCCAAAGAATCTTTAACTCTGAACTGTGCTGTGACCGTCGTATCTTTCACATCACGGTAACATCCAGGTTGATTCAATTCGTGGCTGGAAAGACCCGTACCTGCAGCAGGGCTGTAGGGTTGAATGGTATAGCCTTTGTAGAGGAGGTTCTTATTGTATAGCTGCTTCAGAAGCCACCAAAGCGTTTCGATATATTTGTTGTCGTAGGTAATGTATGGATGTTCCATATCCACCCAGTAGCCCATGCGGCGGCTTAGATCCGTCCACTCCTCTGTGTACATCATCACATTTTGACGACAACGGTGGTTGTAGTCGTCGATACTGATGGTCTTGCCGATATCTTCCTTTGTAATGCCCAGCTCTTTTTCCACACCGAGCTCAACGGGCAGTCCATGGGTGTCCCAGCCAGCCTTGCGGTGAACTTGGAAGCCTTTCATGGTCTTGAAACGGCAGAAGGTATCTTTAATCGAGCGTGCCAACACGTGATGGATGCCAGGATGTCCGTTTGCTGAGGGAGGACCTTCAAAGAACACAAAGGAGGGACATCCCTCACGTTCGCTAATGCTGCGGTGGAACAAGTCTTCGCTGTCCCATTTCTCAAGTATTTCATGATTCACCTCTGTAAGATTGAGGTGGCTGTGCTCAGGAAACTTTTTAGACATAATGCTATGATATTTCTTTTAAAATTAATTTCGAGTAATGGATTCGCCAATCACTGGCAAGAAAATTGTTTCAAATAAAACGGTCGCAAAATTAGCAAAGAACTGCCTAAGCACAAAACATTTAATGAAAAAACTTCGAGCAAACGCTCTTTTTGGCTCGGCTACAACAAACTTAAGCTGATTTTTCTTGATACAATTCGAGGAATTTTAGCTTTATTCGTAGAATACAATTCAAAGAAAAGCATGCAATCCTTGAATGATTCTTCTGATTCCTTCGGCCAATCTTTCACGCTGTGTTGCAAGATTTATCCGCATGAAACCTTCCTGCCCATACATTTCTCCGGCATTAATCCAAACCCCGAAATCCTGTTTCAGCCGATCTGCAATCACTTGAGATGACGCTTTGAAAGCACGGACATCCACCCATGCGAGATAGGTGCCTTCAAGATGAGCTATGGGCAATTGAGGGAACTCCGCCTTAAGCTCTGTACGGAAGAAACGATAGTTCTCAAAAATGTATTCAACGAGCTGGTCAAGCCAGCGTTCGCCCTCTACAGAATATGCCGCCTCAAGCGCCACAAAACTAAAACAGTTAATGTCGCAAACCTCATTAATGTTAATAGCCTTGTCGATGGCTTGTCGCATCTGCTCATCAGGAGCTACGATATAGGCAGCCATAAGCCCAGCAGTATTAAAGGCTTTGTTTGGCGCATTAGCCACAACCCATTCACAACCAACTTCTAATGCCACATTGGCAAAAGGAATATAAGAACGGCCTAACGAAGGGTCTACGAACTCACAATGAATCTCGTCGGAGAGCACAATCACGCTGTAGCGTTTACAGATTTGAGCGATTTGAATGAGTTCTTCGCGGGTCCAAACACGCCCGGAAGGATTATGAGGATTACAGAACAACAACACCTTTGGGCGCTCTTCACCCATCGTCTTTTCCAATAATTCAAAATCAACTGTATATTTCTCGCTTTCACTATCCCATGTCAGCGGGAACTCAACAGACCGGCAACCATTGTTGCGAACGCTTGAGAAGAAGCAGTTGTATGCAGGTGTGAAAAATAGTACGGCTTCGCCCTTAGGACACAACGCCTTGATGATGGCAGATACAGCCGGCACTACCCCACTTGTGTACAACAGTGAATCACGTTCTATCAGCCAATTATGTCGGTGGCTGTTCCACCAGATTATGCTTTCGTAGAAGCTTTCGGGTACAAGATTATAGGCATATACCCCGTGTGCCGCACGGTTTTCAATGGCCTTGCGAACACATGGTGCAGTCTCAAAGTCCATATCGGCAACCCACATCGGCAGAACGCCTTGTGGAGCCTCGTCCCATTTGACACAGTTGGTGCCTCGTCGCTCAACGATGTTGTCGAAATCGTAGTTCATTTCTTTCTAATTTCTATTTTGCAATTGGCAGGTTGCTTGATGTGTTCGTCGATAGTTACTTTTATTACATCGTCGGCCACGATACGCCCACTGATAGGATTTTTTATCTCTGTGACAGCACCACGTATATCGGCATCAATGTTTGAGCTATCCTCAAAAGCACGGTCGCATAGAGGATCTATAGTGCAATCCTCAAGTGTCAGTCCATCAACATAGCAAAGAGGTTGTTCGCCAGCTATATGACAGCGCACAAGCTTCAGGTTCTTGGAATGCCATCCGAGATATTCACCGTCAAGATGGGAATCGTAGATGGTGACATTTTCCGTTTCCCAAAATGCATCCTTCGTGACGATGTGAGCATTTCGGATTACGGCATTCTTGACATATTGGAAGACATACTTCGAATCGCTTTCAAGTCCGTCTACATCAACGTTCTCGCAGAACATAAACGGATAAGTGCCTTCATGAAGCTTCAGGTTGCGAACGACGAGTTCCTTCACCTTCCAAAACGTTTCGTCAGCATCGTTCATCTGCACATTTTCCACAGTCAATCTGTTCATTTCCCTAAAAAACTTTGGTGCATCGATGACTGAGTCGCGCATAACAATATCATTGGAATACCATATAGCCGAGCGGGAACCCACCTCGAAGAAGCAGTTAGTGATGAGTGATCCATCGACATGCCACCAAGGATATTTACCGATGAATCGGCAGTGGTTGGCTTCTATGTTGCTGCAACACTTTATTCCGCTTTCCCCCTCAGTTATAGTCACTCCCTCGAGTTTTGTGTCGTGGATGCCAAATAGCGGACGCTCGCCGCCAAAGGTCTGATCTTTGATTAATTTCATTCTGTGTGTATATCTATTATGAAAATGTTTATAATTACCCTAATACTTTAATGGTTTTGAAATACGGGCCCTTAAGCTATTTTCTTCATCCAGTTGCCCCATTTGAGGCGGATAAGGAATATGATGCCTCTGAACGTCAACTCGATAGCCATGCCAAGCCAAACTCCCTTAAGCCCGTAATAGGGAGCAAGAATGGCTGCAAGGGTGACGCGGACAGCCCACATCGAGAAGAGATTGAGCAATGCAGGCTTCCGGGTGTCGCCAGCTCCCACGAAAACACTCATTGCCACAATGGAGGCTGCAAATCCAGGCTCTGCCCAAGCTTCAATACGCAAGCAGTCGACACCAAGCAGTCGCACGTCCACATCGGGCGTCAGCGAAGCCATCATGAGCGGAGCCGCCACATACATCACGATGCCCATGACAGTCATTACGCCCATGCCTATCAAGGTCGTCATCCAAGCAAAACGTTGGGTAAGCCTGCGACGACCTGCACCTATACTTTGTCCCACAAGCGTTGTTGCTGCTTCTCCGATACCATATCCGGGCATGTAACAGAGACTTTCGGCCGTGATACCGAGTGCGTTGGCGGCAATGGCAACGGCCCCGAGCGGCGCAACGATAACGGTGATGGTGATTTGAGCTATATTCATCAGAACTCGTTGCAACAAGATAGGTCCTGCTATTTCGGAGGCTTCGTGCAAGGTGGTCTTTTGCGGTCGGAAAGAACCTTTCTCGCCTATGAGCCTTAACTCTTTCGACTTGGCCACAGCATACCAGCCTACGTAGATTGCGACAACGAGTTCTGCCATCATCGAGCCCAGGGCTGCACCGGGAACGCCAAGACCAAGGCCTGGCATCACGAAGGAAAAACCGTCCAACACAATTGTACGTGTAGGGAAGATAGCTATAAAGTTGAACAGCAAATCGAGCACACACATGGCCACACTGGCTATGGAGGGTATTTTCATGTTGCCTGCCGCCCTGAGCATTGCACTCATGAGCATGTCAAGCATAGCCAAGGGGGCACCGAGAGACCAGATGAGAAAGTAGGTTGAAGCATCAGGAGCTATGGCTTGGCTGCCACCGAGCCAATACGGCAAATGCGGTGCTATGAGCGCACCGCCGAGCATGGTAACCACGGAGATTACCGCAGCCGTGAGCAGACTCTGACGAAAGACTGAACGGGCTCCGGCCAAGTCATTGGCGCCAATATGATGAGCCACCTGCACGGAAAAGCCTGTGGAAACGCATGAAATGATGCTCCAAAACAGCCACAACGATGTAGCCACCAAGCCTATGGACGCTGTGGCGTTGGCACCAAGCGACCCAACCATGGCATCATCAATGTAGAACATGAGTATGCCGGATATCTGAGCCAAGATAGCCGGAAACGACAAAAGCAATGTCAGGCGGAGCTGATCAATGGTCGTGAGTTTGCCATGTTCGCGTATCCTTAATAGCAGTTTTTCTTTTGTGCTCGACATATTCTTTTTTTGCGGATGCAAAAGTACTACGTTTTATGCGAATAACCATTAAAAAATAGTTAAACTGATTTAAAGAAACATACATATTCAGCCTTTGTTCGCCTACATAAATAAATAATGATGTAACTTTGTGCTGATTTTAACGAAACCGCCTTTGGGCGACACGTTTTTCACAAGCCATAAACACATAAATAAAGGAGATGAGAAAACTACTACTTGCGCTGGCTCCATTCGTAGCCTCGCTTTGTGTGCAGGCTCAAGAGGCCTGGACATTGCAACGATGCCTCGAACATGCGGCACAGAACAATATCACCATACAACGCAACAAGCTCTCGGAGCTTGACGCGGCCGAGCAACTGAAACAAAGTAAAGCGGCCCTCTTCCCAAGTCTTTCTTTCTCTATGGGTCAAAGCCTTGGCTATCGCCCTTTCCAAGAAGCTACTGTCATCGTGCAAAACGGTATGGCCACTTCGACCAACAACAAGGTAACGGAAAACGGCTCCTATGGATTGAATGCCAGCTGGACTGTATGGGACGGCGGCATCAACCGCAAGAATATCGAAGCGCAGCGCCTGCAAGGAGAAATCGCAGCCGTCCAGACCGAGCAATCGCTGAAGACTATTCAAGAACAGATTGCACAGCTGTACGTCCAAATCCTTTATACCATTGAGGCCAAACGCGTAAATGAGCAGCTTGCATCCACAGCTCAACAACAACTCGAACGAGGCCAAGAACGCTTTAAAGTGGGCGATTTAGCGAAGGCCGACGTAGCCCAATTGGAATCACAAGTTGCCCAAACGCGCTACGATGTAGTAAACATACAGACACAAATCGACGGCTACAAACGCCAGATGAAAGAGCTGCTGCAGCTGGACATCAACACGCCTTTCGATGTTGCAACAGAAGAGATGAGCGACGAACGTGCCCTCCAACCGATTCCCGATAAGACAGAAGTCTACGACAAGGCGCTTCTCTCACGCCCCGAGATTCGCAATGCACAGCTGCAAGCCGATGCTGCAGACTTACGTCTCGATATAGCTCGACGTGGTTACCTCCCGTCAATCAGCATTAACGCCGGCATGGGAGCCAGCCACTATAGTGCCGACGACCGCAAACTGGGCGAACAGATGAAACGCAACCTCAATGGAAGTGCCGGCATAGGCCTTAGCGTGCCCATCTTCGACAACCGACGCAACAAGACAAACGTAGAGCGTGCGAAGATCAACAAGACAAGTGCGGCACTTGACATGCTGGAGAAACAGACGGCTCTGGGCAGCACCATAGAGAACATCTGGCTGCAAGCTACAAGCGCACAACAGCGTTTCATCAGCGCCGATGCTGCAGTGAAAAGCCAAGAGACCAACTTTGAACTCATCAATGAGCAGTTCAAAGCTGGACTGAAAAACATCGTAGATATGCTGCAAGCCCGTGACAATCTCCTGCAGGCACAGCAAAACAAGTTGCAAAGCAAATACACAACAATCCTCAACACACAGCTTCTACATTTCTACGAGGGAGCCATTATCACCATGTAGATTTACCGCATAAAAGAAAACGGCCAGCTGCTCGCGAAAGAACAGCTGGCCGTTTTCTTTTATGCATTAGTCAATCAAGAGTATAAGAGAGGCAATAATAACGCACAAGAGTGGGTGTATGAGAAAGGTAACGAGAGAAAAAAGCGCAGGGACGGAAGTTGTTTTGGAGAATTGAAGTACGTGATAGCCATAAACACAAAAACCTATTCTAAAAATTCTCTTAGGTGCATCGGCCAATTCTCTTAGGTGCATCGGCCAATTCTCTTAGACGAATCGGGCAATTCTCTTAGGTGCATTGAAAAGAATGCTTAAGGGGATAAAAAAAGGAGGTTGTCTCACGACAACCTACCTTTCATTAACCTTAAATCTAATACCATGAAAAACACAGTACAAAGATACGTACCATTCGTTTTTTTGCAAGAGGATTAGAATATTTTTTCGAGCCTTTTAAAAGATTTTAACAGAAAAAGATACCTTATTGTGATAAATTAAAAGAAATTAACCGCATTTTATTCCACATATAATACCAGCCCCTTAAGATACTCTCCTTCGGGGTGATACATATTCACGGGATGATCAGCAGGTTGATGAAGTTGATGAAGGATTCTAACTCTTCGGCCACTCATGGCAGCAGCCGTAAACACAGCGGTACGGAACTGGTCTTTGTTAACCGCCTGTGAACACGAGAATGTGAATAGGATGCCGCCTGGCCTGATCTTCTCAAAAGCTCGGACGTTAAGTCTCGTATATCCTTTCAGGGCATTACGCAGTGCATCTTTGTGCTTGGCAAAGGCCGGCGGGTCGAGAATAATCAGGTCGTAGGCATTATCCTCCATCTGTTGCAGGAACTTGAAAGCATCCTCAGCAAAGGCCTGATGACGGGAGTCGCCAGGGAAATTAAGGTCGATATTTGCATTTACGAGGTCGATGGCCTTTGAAGAGCTGTCCACCGAGTGCACAAGATGAGCGCCTCCTCGCATGGCATACACAGAGAATCCGCCTGTGTAGCAAAACATGTTAAGCACGTCGCGGCCGCGAGAATATTGTTCGAGCAAAGCTCGGTTGTCCCGCTGATCTACGAAGAAACCCGTTTTCTGTCCACGCAACCAGTCGATATGAAAACGCAAGCCGTTCTCAAGAGCCACATTGTCGAAATCGCCGCCAAGGAGAAATTCGTTTTCCTGGCCGAGCTCGGCCTTAAACGGCAAAGTCGTCTCGCTCTTATAGAAGATATTGGCTATTCCGAGTTCCCCTAATTGCTGCAAGGCAGAAGCAATGTCGTGACGGCATACGTGCATACCCACACTATGTGCCTGAACAACGGCCGTATGGCCATACACGTCAATGACAAGCCCCGGAAGGTTATCTCCTTCGCCATGCACGAGGCGGAACGTGTTGTTGTCGGCCCGCCCTGCCACACCGGCCGCCTTGCGTACAGCCAAAGCTGCCGCCAGACGCTTATGCCAGAAGGCGGCGTCGATGGGTTCGTCGCTGAAGGTGAGCACACGAACAGCGATAGAGCCTATTTGCCAATGACCGATGGCAATAAATGTGCCGTCAGCACTGTAGACGCGCAAAATATCACCCTCGGCGGGTTGACCGTCAATGTGATGGATGGCGCCCGAGAAGATCCAAGGATGGAAACGACGTAACGATTCTTCCTTGCCTCGTTTAAGATAAAGATTGATCATCTAATGTGTGAATTAATTGATAGTCGCGAGTTGTGAGCAGTGACGTTATCTCATCAAACAGCCGCAAGCAAGACCATGCATCGGTTGCAGCATAGAGTTTCTGGCCTTCCGACAGCACGTCAGCCTCCCAGTTTGAGAGACGTTGAGACTTTGCAATCTTACGGCCAAAGAAATTAGCATATAGCTTTTGCAGGCTCATGTCTACCACGCCCAACGGCTTAACGTAGTCTTGAAGCTCTATATAGTTAACTGGTTGAAATTCTTTACGCTTTCGCAGTTGAGCCCAATCATCGTGAAGTGAAAGGCCTATCTTTTGTACACCTTCGTCGGTAAGAAGGTTCACGATAGAAGTAGGCAAACCTATATGGTTTAAGCGAAAAAGGAAACAGGTTTCGAGCGTCGACACTTGCAGCAAGGCCACAGGGTTCATTCCGCCTGGACGGAAATTGGGGCGTGTCTCCGTATCTATGCCCACACGCGCACAAGAACGCAGATAATCGACAGCACGTTGTGCCTCGCCAATGCTTTGGATGACGATAATTCGTCCTCCAAAGTGTTCTACAGGCAACGAAGGGATAGCCCTCTTTTCAAATTTATCAAATAGTGTCTTCACGATATGTAATAGATTCGATGTAGACGCCGCAGCGTATCAACAAGATTTGCACCCCAGTAAAGTTCGAAATGGTCAGAAACAGCCCAAAGAGCCTCCTCAATATTCTCTTCAACACCATTGCGAAAACATTCTACGAAATCACGAACAGCCTGATAGATATCAGCCAAACCTTCGGCCACGCTCATCCATCTGGTCTCTTCCATCTGCACGGCTTCGTCATAGACGAAATCCTCATATTCATCTTCTTCGCCCATAACGTCGGCTATCACCGCTCTCACCCAATTATAATCCTGCTCTGTTACATACGTCTCTGGAGAGAAATCGGCATCGCCTTCCACATGCGGCAACAAGGTTGCCTTCAGGTATAACAGAGGCAGCACCTTAAGTAAGCGGCCTACAAACTCATTGCGGTCGCGTCCCTCGCTCTGCTCAATATACGCACAGAACTCGGTGGCAACAGTAACAAACTCAACTACAGGAGGTGAATATACGATGTCCATAATTTCATATTTAAGGCTGCAAAAGTAATTATTTTCATAAAAAAAGGCTAAAGATTATGCTAAAACTTAACAAAAATAATTAATTTTGCAGCGAATAAGGAATAGAAAATGATTTATGGATAAGCAAAACACAAAAAAAGCGCCGCAAAAGCGCTCTGTTAAACATACGTCTAAAAAAGCGAGCGCCCAGGATTCTGGTGGTTTACATCTGTCGTCGGCCCTTCAGGGCGATGCTGACGACCGGCTCAGCCGTCGTGAGTCAGTGGGTATGGCTTTGGGTGTAGTACTCTTGGCCATTGCTGCCTTCACGCTTCTGAGCCTTATATCACACCTGCTCACAGGCGGCGAGGATCAGAAAGTGCTTCAGGGAGGCTACATCGGCGACGCACACAACTGGGCTGGATATATCGGAGCCTGGTGGAGCGACTATTGGATAACCCGCAATTTCGGTTTAGGCTCATTCTTCATACCGGTGTTCCTCTTTGCTGCATCGCTTAAACTCACGGGCGCATACCACGTACGTCTGTGGAAATGGTTTCTCAATTGTGCCATACTCCTATGTTGGGTAAGTGTGGCAGCAGCATTTTTCCTCACTGGGACCTTCGCCAACAACCCTGATATCAGTTACATTATTCCTGGCGGATACCACGGTAAGCATATCGTAGAAATCTTGGAACGTCTCGGGGGGGCTCCCGGAGCATTTATCGTTATCATTCTTACGCTATTGGCCTATCTGTGTTACCTCAGCGCAGAAACTATACGTATCATCAAGCGCCTGCTCCACCCACAGCAATTCGCCCGAGAGCTCAGTGAACGCTATCCCGTCTTCAGCCGCTTGGTAGCACTTTTCCATAAGCCAGACGCCGAGGAAAAAGCTGAAGAAGAAACCAGCGTAGACGATCAATTCGCTGCACGTGCAGCCGAGTTGCAGGAAGCGCCTGTAATCGACGAGTCTATTCCCGTGGCCATTGTCAAAGATCAGGTATCCGAAGCTGCGCCTAAAACCGAGGACATCCCCATCGAAACAGACGGCAAAGCAGCCGACGATATGGCAGATGTATCATGGATTTCTGCCGGAGCAAAAGACGAGCCTCACATCCCCACATCCGATAAAAAGCTCGTGATCAGCGAGCCTGTCATAGAAGAACTGGCCAACGACAAAACGCTTGAGCCCTACGACCCGAAGTTGGATCTTGAGAACTATAAATATCCTACACTCGACTTGCTCAAGCATTACGAACTGGACCCGCGCGCAAACATCGACATGGTGGAGCAGAACAAGAACAAAGACCAGATTATCTACGTCCTGCGTACTTTCGGCGTCGAAATCTCAAGCATCAAAGCCACCGTTGGCCCTACGATTACTCTCTACGAAATCACGCCTGCACCAGGCGTAAGGATATCAAAAATCCGAAATCTTGAGGACGATATCGCTCTTTCTCTTTCAGCTCTTGGCATACGCATCATAGCGCCTATACCTGGTAAAGGAACCATTGGTATAGAAGTGCCTAACGCAAAGCCTCAAATCGTTTCGATGGAAAGCATTCTCAATAGCAAGAAGTTCCAGGAAACAACTATGGAATTGCCTATGGCGCTCGGCAAGACCATTACCAACGAAGTGTTCATGGCCGACCTCGTGAAGATGCCTCACCTCCTTGTCGCCGGTGCAACGGGTCAAGGTAAGTCGGTTGGCTTGAATGCCATCATCACATCGTTGCTCTATAAGAAGCATCCAGCTGAACTAAAGCTCGTGATGGTCGACCCTAAAAAGGTGGAATTTCCGATTTATTCCCCCATTGTCAACCATTTCCTTGCACAGATAGAGGACGAGGATCAGGAAGAGCCCATCATCACCGACGTCCAGAAGGTCATCAACACGCTCAAGAGCCTCTGCGTCGAGATGGACTCACGCTACGACTTATTAAAACGCGCGCACGCGCGTAATATTAAAGAATATAATGAGAAGTTCAAGAACAGGTTGCTTAACCCGGAGAACGGCCACAAGTTCCTGCCCTACATCGTCGTCATCATCGACGAGTTCGGCGACCTCATCATGACCGCAGGCAAGGAGATAGAACTGCCCATAGCCCGTATTGCGCAGCTGGCTCGTGCCGTTGGCATGCACATGATTATTGCCACACAGCGCCCCACGACCAATATCATCACGGGTACGATCAAGGCAAACTTCCCTGCTCGCATGGCCTTCAAGGTCAGTTCGATGATCGATTCACGCACGATCCTCGACCGTCCCGGTGCAAACCAACTCATCGGCAAAGGCGACATGTTATTCCTTGCAGGCTCAGAGCCTGTCCGTCTGCAATGTGCCTTCGTAGACACGCCAGAAGTGGAGCGCATAGCTAATTTCATTGCCACGCAGCAAGGCTACACACGTCCATTCGCACTCCCACGGCCGCCCATAGAGGACGCTGGAGGCAGCAGTAATGACGTTGATATGGAACACCTCGACCCGATGTTTGCCGAGGTGGCGCGTCTCATCGTTCAGACGCAACAAGGCTCAACATCGATGATTCAGCGCAAATTCTCGATAGGTTTCAACCGTGCAGGCCGACTCATGGACCAGCTCGAAAAAGCAGGCATCGTAGGATCGGCTCAGGGTTCAAAGCCGAGAGAGGTGCTCATTCAAGACGAGAGTTCCCTCGAGATGTTGCTAAACAACATGGGGTAGCCCCAAACTTTCTGAGCATAAAACACAAAAAGCCTCTCTGCGAGATAAATCGCAGAGAGGCTTTTTTAAGTACTACAACGTTAATATCCAAAAAAGTTTTTGACAGCACAGAAAAAAGACGTACCTTTACCGCCAAAGATGAATAAACGACAAATCATAAGACCTAAACTAACTCATAAACCGTATGAAACAGATCTTTTTGACTATGTTGGCCCTAATGCTTTCGGCCAGCACCTTTTCCCAAGAACCACAATGGGATAAGGAAAAATTCCCCGACTACAATCCTGTGCCACGCATCGACCAAGCCGCTCAAAAACGTATGGTCCGTAGCATAGAAGCCCGACGCGCAGCCGGGCAGACTCGCCCAGATCACTGGAACAATGCCTTGGCCGAAGCGTTTCCGCCTGTGATGAACCAAAGCGCGGGCTCGTGCGGTTCTGCATCGCGAATATATTATATGTTCGCTGAAGAGATTAACGCTGCACGTGGAGCTAACGGCAGATTACCCGAGAACATCTATCCTACACATTTCACTTGGTTGCTTACTTGGACTCCCGGAGGACAGGGCAAGGAAGTGATTGCCCAGCACAACGGCATCCCCAACAGTGTAGTTTACGGAGGTAGCACCTTCAGTGAGCTCTTCGGTTATCAGGATTGCGACACCAAAGACTCTGACTACGGATGGATGCAAGGCTACGACAAATGGTTCCACGCCATGCACAACCGCATCTTGGGCAGTGCCAACTTTGCCATTGCCCTTGACAAAGAAGAAGGACGCGAAATAGTAAAGAACTACCTTTGGAACCATTGTGGAGATGAAAGCTTCTCGACAGGTGGTATCGTTGGTGTAGGCGTAGCCTCTGGCGGCAACTGGCAGACGATTCCAAAGACCCCGACTAATGACCAGCTGGGCGTGACCGGTCAATACTATGTAAAAAAGTGGGGGTCGTCTGTCGACCATGCCCTTACCATCGTCGGATATGACGATCGCATTGAGTTCGACCTCGACGGCAATGGCATCAAGGGTGAAGCTGAAAAGGATGAAGTGGGCGCATGGATCATCGTTAACTCTTGGGGTGCCAGCTGGAATAACGGAGGCTTCGTCTACTGCCCTTACGCTGAGGCCCGTCCTACGAACAATACCTCAGGTTACTGGACTCCAGAATACTATACCGTCCGACGCGACTATCGTCCATTACGTACGCTGAAAGTGAAGATGGACTATAGTCATCGCTCCGAAATAGCCCTCTACGTCGGCTATTCCACTAAACTCACCGCCACAAGACCAGATAAGGAAGTATGGTTGCGCCACTTCTACTATTCAGGATTGGGTAAAGGAGTCAGCGTCAGTTCCTCCAACCCAGACCCACAGATTCCTATGCTCGGTCGATGGGCCGACGGTAAACTGCACGACGAGCCAATGGAGTTTGGTTACGACCTTACGGACCTTGTGGCCGGTATCGATCCAGCTACTCCATTGAAATTCTTCTTCCGCGTAGAAACACGTAGTTGGGCACAAGGTGAGGGACATATCTACTCGGCCAGTATCGTAGACTACTCTGTAGACCCAGAAGGAGTGGAAACGCCCTTTGAATTGGCTGAAGGCGGACAGCTCATACTCAATAGAGGCAAGAAAACAACCATATACACGACCGCCCGTGGTGAAAAGATTCCAGCTCCACGCAACCTAAGTATTAATGGAGAGACTCTCACATGGCAGGCTCCATCAGACAATCAATATGAGGTAGTCAATTACAAAGTATATCACGACGGCACGCTTGTCAATACAGTTAGTGGCAGCACGCTCGCAATCAATGTAATGGATGCGGGAGCCTACACAATCAGTGCCACCTATCTCATCAACGGTAACGAGTGCGAGAGTGCTAAGTCTGCCGCTGCTTTCAAGGCGGAACCAGATGTTGAGAACACCTGCCTTAAACTATCTGAAGGCACTAATGTAACCATACCTAATTTTAATCAATCCAACACGAATCAATTCGTTATAGAGTTCTGGCTAAAGCCTGATGACTTGTCAGATGCCAGTGACAACTTCGGAATGAAATCCTCTGCCGGCAAATTCTTCTTCAAAGTAAACAAGCAGAAGCGCATAGAAGTGGGATTTGATGGCGGAGACTACAAAGCAAGTACTAAGACACTGAAAACCGATACATGGCAACACATTGCAATATCAGCCAACAATGGTACGCTTAATGTGTACGTAGGTGCCGATCAATTCGTCAGTTTCAGTTCGGGATGGAACAACACCGTAGGTAGCATTGGCAACCTTACGCTCGGCCAAACTGAAGGCACGACAGCGAACTACAAAGAAGTCATCAGCGCTCCATGGACTGGATCTATTGACGAGTTGCGTATATGGACAGGCACAAAAACAAAAACGGCCATTACCAATATCATGAACGAATCGTATGTATTCCCCTCACTCGCTAAAGATATCTCTTATTATTATAAGATGAATACGCGCGTAGAAGGAGGCAAAACATACTTAGTAGATGCTATTGCGGCCAATGATGCCACCATCAGCAACGCTGAGTTTGCAACCACATTTAAGGAAAAAGGTGACGAAACCGACTTACCGTTCACGGCAAAAGCCTCGACAGATTTCACTATTCCTACCAAGGCTACGGTTTCACAAACGGTGAACATCTTGACCAACTGCGCCCCAGGCACAAACGAATGGACTTGGTCGTTTACCGGTGCAGATGTCACGACTTCGACGACTCCTAACCCTGTTGTAGTCTTCAAGGAGGTAGGTGAACAGACCGTCAAACTTATCACAAAGAACATTAATGGTGAGACAACAGAAAAGGAGAAGACCATAACCATCAACCCATTAGAAGCGCCTCAGGCCAACTTCACCATGAGTGTACCAGAGGTAGCTGCGGGCGACCACATTAGTTTCATCAATACCTCAACGCCTCTTGATGACTGTACATACGAATGGCACATGCAAGGAGCTGAAAGAGAAACCTCGCGTACGATTAATGCAGCCGCTACCTATCCTTCAACCGGCACCTACACAGTTAGCCTAACGGCCCGCAATGCTGCTGGAGAAAACACGATAGAAAAGCAGGTCAACGTAATCAAAGTTGCGCCACAGTCTGCTTTCACTATCCACAATAATATTGCGATTATTGGCGAGGACATAAGGCTGGAGGATCAGACTAAATATGAACCAGAAACATGGGATTGGACCATCAATTCACGGCAACAGACATATATCGTCAGAGGTCAGAATGCAACATTCCAAATTGAAAAGCCTGGCATCTACGATGTCGCCCTTCACACATCTAATGAGAAAGGAGAAAGCACTACGACAAGAGCTAAAGCTATCACAGTTTGTAATGCCGACGGAGAGCTGGGACTGAAATTTGACGATCTGGACGACGAAGTCGTTATTCCTGCACCATTCAGCAGCAACAACGTCGGCACCTTCACTATCGATTTCTGGCTCTATTCAGGCACGTTGACCGAATGTTGCTTGGGCATCGGTGACACCGAATCGACATTCCTTCTTACGACCGCACACGATGGTGCTATGACCATCAACGTCAACAATAGGAGCTTGACATCAATTGCAGGTTTGGTTGTAGCCAACGAATGGCACCACTATGCCATCACATTCTCAAGAGGTAACGTTACGTTCTATCGTGATGCCATACCTTATGGCGAAACAAAGAAAATTACGAACGTATCATCAACGCCTGCATGGCAACAGTTAAAGCTCGGAGGCTCTAATGCTCCTATGAATGCCATTATAGATGAGCTACGCATTTGGAACAAAGCGCTTACCTATAAGCAGGTGACAGAAGTGGCCAACCAGCCTATCATTGAACCAGAAACAACTGCAAACCTTGTGCTATACTACGATTTTAACCAATCATCGGGCAACGTCCTTGACAAGAGTCTAAGTAAGCTCACTGGTGTTCGGAACAACTTTGGTCCTGACGGAGACGCTTGGACCAGCTCTAAGGGCATCTTCTATCTGAACTTCGATGAAGCAGAGGAGGTGACAAGTAAGTACCTTAAGAATTATCAAGCACCATTTATCACTGCAACAGGAACGGTAAACAGCAGCAATAGCACACGCTTCAAGCGACTGCAGACAGGAACCACACGTTCACCATGGGTGCAGGAGAACAGCGTAGATAATGGCGGTGTTACTACAGAATTCCATGTAGATGGTAATAAGTCTAATTATCTGACCTTGGCCACAAAGTGGGATGGTTTTGCCGACCAAGTGAACAACTTGAAACTCTATCAGACGATAGAACTTCCTGCAGGAGCTTACGAATTTTATGCTTTGCCTGGAAACTTCGAATGGGTACCAAGCAGCACAAAGACTGCCGTTGCCCTTGGTACTGGGTTGCCAGACTGGAACGATCTCGCTAACGAAGCTATTGCGGCCAACTATTGTGGAACCGCTTGCAAGTTTATTCTCACTGAACCTACGTCTGTAAGCCTCGGTTTAGTCAGCATCCAGAAAGGCCAAGCCTGTCATGCTATACAGAAATTCGCGCTAACCTCGAGCGGCTTCTCTTTAATAAATGCTGGAGAAGAAGTTGGAATTGGAGAAGTGACCTATGATGTATCGGCTTCAAACTCTCTGCAAGCTAATGGCGGGCTCGGCAGAATATTTATCAATGCCACTACTCCTCAGTTCGTTAATGTCCACAATATGAGCGGGCAACTGATTTGGAGTAGCTTTGTTGAGAAGGATGCCAGCCTGCCTGTTCCTGCTGGAATCTACATTGTCAGCGGACAGAAAGTGTTGGTTAAATAACCATTAGCCTCTTTTATTTAATAAATAACCTTTAACAGACGAGAGCAAAGACTGCTCTCGTCTGTTGTTTTAATGCTGTTAAAAAACATAAAAAACCTAAGATATAAGAAATTCCGAACAAAAAAATTGCTTCTTCGCTTAGACCTGAAATAGGTTATTCCAATAAAAGTACGTACCTTTGCGGCCGATTTTGAGAGAATTGTCTATTTAATTAAAAATAAAACCATTTAAGATGAACACTAAGACACACGTTAGAGTATTACTCTCTCTGGCACTTTCTGGTGCCCTGTTGGGAGCCTGCAAAGGCAAGCAGCAACAAGGTGCACAGCAAGGTCCTATAGCTTACAAGACCGTGAAGGTCAAGGCCGAGGACCGCACCATCGACACCAAGTACAGCGCCACCATCCGCGGACGCCAGGATATCCAGGTGCTACCGCAAGTAAGCGGTACGCTGCAGCGCCTCTATGTTACCGAAGGTCAGAAGGTAGCTAAAGGTCAGACGCTCTTTGTCATTGACCAAGTCCCTTATCAGGCTGCGCTGAATACGGCTCGCGCAAATTTGCAAGCTGCCAAGGCTGCCGAGGCAACAGCCAAGTTGAGCTATGAGAGCACCAAGAACTTATTCGACCAGCAGGTGGTAAGCGAGTTTGACCTTCAGACGGCCAACAATGCCTACGCTCAGGCCAAGGCTGCCGTGGCACAGGCCACTGCTGCCGTGACGAATGCCGCCAACAGCCTGTCCTACACCGTCGTCAAGAGCCCCGCCAACGGCGTCGTGGGCACACTGCCCTACCGTGTCGGCGCCCTCGTGGGACCGTCTATTCCTACGCCTCTGACCACCGTTTCTGACAATCATCAGATGTACGTTTACTTTTCGATGACAGAGGCTCAGCTGCTCGATAAGATCCGCGAAGCCGGCAGCGCCGAGGCAGCCGTGAAGGCCATGCCCGCCGTGCGCCTGCAGCTCGTCGACGGCTCGGAGTACGAAGAGAGCGGCGTAGTAGAGACCGTCAGCGGCGTCGTGGACCAGTCCACAGGCAGCGTCTCGCTGCGTGCCGTGTTCAACAATCCCAAGGGCCTACTGCATTCGGGCTCCACGGGCAACGTCATCATCCCCGTAGAGATGAAGGGTAACATCGTAGTGCCCGCCGCCGCTGTCAAGCAGCTGCAAACAGTGCACCAGGTGTTCAAGGTCGTCAAGAAAGATGGCCAGCGCGTTGCCGAAGGCACCAACATCGAAGTTGCTCCCTACAACACAGGCAAGGAATTCATCGTGCTTAGTGGCCTTAAGGCCGGCGACGAGATCATCGCTGACGGTGCAGGCATGGTCAAAGAGGGAGCGTTGGTGAAGTAAAAGAAAGAACAGACTACTATGAAAGGAAACATATTTATCAAGCGTCCGGTGATGGCAATGTCCATAGCCATTGTCATCGTGCTTCTCGGCGCAATCAGCTATTTCTCGCTGCCGGTGGAGCAGTTCCCTGACATCGCACCGCCAACGGTCGTCGTCAGCGCCACCTACCCCGGCGCCTCGGCCGAGACGGTGACGAAAGCCGTCATCCAGCCCCTCGAAGAGAGCATCAACGGTGTGGAGAACATGACCTACATGACCTCGTCATCGTCCAACTCAGGAACCGCCACCATCACCGTATTCTTCAAGCAAGGCTCCAACGCTGACATGGCCGCCGTCAACGTGCAGAACCGCGTCTCGATGGCACAAGGTCTGCTGCCGCAGGAAGTCACCATGATTGGTGTGACGACGTTCAAGCGTCAGACCTCCATGCTGCAAATCAACTCCATGGTCAGCGACGTTCCCGAGTACGACCAGAACTTCATGGGCAACTACATGGCCATCAACATCATCCCGCAGCTGAAGCGTGTGCAGGGCGTCGGCGAGGTGTTCGCCATGAGCGCCAACTACTCGCTGCGCATCTGGCTGAAGCCCGAGGTGATGGCACAGTACGGCCTCGTGCCCTCTGACATCACCGGCTGTCTGGCCGAGCAGAACCTCGAAGCCGCTGTCGGCAAGCTGGGTGAGAAGCCCATGGAAGGCGGTCACGGCGACGCCGTAGACAACGTCTACCAGTACCAGCTGCGCTACACCGGCCGTCTGAAAGAGGTCGAGGAGTTCAAGAACATCGTCATCATGGCCAAGGCCGACGGCACCTTACTCCGTTTGAAGGACGTCGCCGACGTCGAGCTGGGGCAGGCCGACTACGGCTACAGCGGTAAGTTCAACGGCAAGCCCTCCGTCACCTTCATGGCCTTCCAGCTGGCCGGCGCCAACGCCAAGGAGACCAACGACCGCTTCACCGCCGCCCTCGAGGAGATGGAGAAGACGCTGCCCAAGGGCTTGCATTTCGTGCAGATGATGTCGACCAACGACTTCCTGCTCGAGTCCATCGCCAACGTCGAGGAGACGCTCGTCATCGCCATCCTCCTCGTCATCCTCGTGGTTTACTTCTTCCTTCAGGATTTCCGCGCCACGCTGATTCCTTCGATCTCGATTATCATCTCGCTCGTCGGCACCTTTGCGGCCCTGCAGATGGCAGGCTTCACGCTGAACCTGCTGACGCTCTTCGCCCTCGTACTGGCCATCGGTACGGTGGTCGACGACGCCATCGTCGTGGTCGAGGCCGTACAAGCCAAGTTCGACGCGGGCTACACCTCGGCCTATCAGGCCACCAAGGACGCCATGTCCGACGTGACGATGGCCGTGCTCTCCTGTACGTTCGTCTTCATGGCCGTGTTCATCCCCGTGACGATGATGCCTGGCACGAGCGGTATGTTCTACACCCAGTTCGGCGTCACGCTGGCCGTGGCCGTAGGTATCTCCTGCGTGTCGGCCCTCGTCGTCTGCCCCGCCCTGTGCGCCATGCTGATGCGCCCCGCCAAGAGCGACCGCGTAGCCAAGAACCCCGTCAGCCGCTTCTTCCTCGGCCTCAACAGAGGCACACGCAAAGCATATAATAAGGTATATGGCGGCACGGCTCGCAAGTACAGCAAGGACCTCCACGGCGTGATCAGCCATCGCTGGATAGCTCCTCTGAGCCTGGTCATCGCCGTCGTACTGCTCATCTTCTTCATGTCGTCGCTGCCTAAGGGCCTCGTGCCCCAGGAGGACCAGGGCGTCATGATGGTCGACGTGACATGCCCTCCCGGCAGCAACCTGGCTTACACCGAGAGTGTGCTCGACCGCGTCATGGCCATCGTCGAGAAGGACGAGGACATCCAGAACATCGCACGTACCTCCGGTTACGGCATGATGGGCGGTGCCGGCGCATCGAACGGTATGGTCATCCTGCGTATGAAACACTGGGACCAGCGTAAAGGCCTGGAGCACAGCACCAGCATCAAGAAGCTGATGCTCATGGGACAGTTCATGAAGGAGATTCCCGAGGCACAGATCTTCTGCTTCGAACCCGGTATGATCCCGGGCTATGGCCTCGGCTCCAACGTCGACCTTCACCTTCAGGACCGTTCCGACGGCGACAAGGGTGTCTTCCTCGAGCAGACGCAGGCCTTCCTCAAGGCCCTCGGCGAGCGCGAGGAGATCCAGATGGCTATGACCTCCTATGCCCGCAACTTCCCGCAGTACATGGTCGAAGTCGATGCCGCACAGTGCAAGCTCACCGGCGTATCGCCCTCACAGGTCCTCTCGGCCATGAGCGGCTACCTCGGCGGCGCCTACGTCTCTAACTTCAACCAGTTCGGTAAGGTCTACCGCGTCATGATGCAGACCGACCCCAAGTATCGCACCTCTGAGGCCGACCTCTCCAATATGTACGTCCGCACCAATGCCGGCATGGCGCCCATCTCGCAGTTCGCCAAGCTCAAGCCCGTGCTCGGCCCCGAGATCGATAAGCACTTCAACCTCTTCTCCGAGATCACCTGCATGGTACAGCCCGCCGTGGGTTACACCACGTCCGACGCCATGCGTGTCATCGACGAAGTACGCACGCAGACCCTGCCCGACCACATCACCTACGAGTACGGCAGCATCTCGCGCGAGGAATATGAGCAGATGGGCTCCAATCAGACCATCCTCATCTACGCCATCTGCGTCATCCTCATCTTCCTCATCCTCTCGTGCCTCTACGAGTCATTCCTCGTGCCCTTCGCCGTCATCCTCTCCGTGCCCGCCGGCCTCATGGGAAGCTTCGGCCTCGCCTGGCTTTGGAACCAAGTCTCGGTAGGCCTCGGCCGCCTGTTCACGGGTGCCGACATGTACATCTTCGGACAGGTCGAGAACAATATCTACCTCCAGACGGGTGTCATCATGCTTATCGGTCTGTTGGCTAAGACGGCCATCCTGATCACCGAGTTCGCCCTCGAGCGTCGCCGCAAGGGCATGGGCATCGTCGAGGCCGCCTACGCTGCCTCCGAGGCTCGTCTGCGTCCTATCCTCATGACCGTCCTCACCTGTGTCCTCGGTATGCTCCCGCTCATCTTCGCCAGCGGCGCAGGTGCCAACGGCGACCGCACCATCGGTATCGGTGTCGTAGGCGGTATGATCGTAGGTACGTTCGCCATCCTCTTCACCGTGCCCGTCTTCTTCATCTTCTTCGAGTACCTGCAAGAGAAGATACGCCCCGCCATGAAGGTTGAGGCCGACCAGCAGTTCCTCAAGGAGAAAGCTCATAGCGAACAGGAGAAACGCGAAGCCAGCGAAAACAATTAACCAAACAGCGGTAGCACTTAGCGTTTAGCCGCTTAGGCTACCACTCCCTTTCATAATTTCACAACAATGAAAAAACAAGTATTCATTATAGCTTTCGCTACACTGGGTCTCTCCTCTTGCGGTCTCTATAAAAACTATGACCGTCCATCTGACATCCAGACCGATGGCCTATATGGTACGGCTCAGACAGGCAACACCGAACAAAGCCTTGGCGCAAAGGCTTGGCGCGAGTTCTTCACCGACCCGCAGCTGCAGGCCCTCATCGAGCGTGGCCTTGCCCAGAATCTAAATATGCGCCAGCTTGACCTACAGATCCAAGAGGCACAGGAATACCTCAAGTGCTCCAAGCTCGCCTATATCCCCAGTCTGGCCATCGCTCCGCAGGGACAGCTCTCCAGTTTCGACTGGTCCAAGCCGCTGAAGTTCTATACGGTGCCTCTCTCAGCCTCATGGCAGATAGGTAGCATAGGTAGCCTGCGCAACGCCAAGAAGACGGCCGAAGTGGGCGTCGAGCAAACACGCGTAGCACGACAGGCCGTGCAGCAGGCTCTCGTAGCCAACATCGCCAACATATACTATTCACTCTGCATGCTCGACGCCCAACTGGCTATCAGCGAGCAGACGGCCAAAAACTGGCGTGAGAGCGTCGAACTCACTCGCAAACTCATGGCTGCAGGTCGCTCCAATAAGGCTGCCGTAGCACAAAGCGAAGCCAACTGCTACAGCGTCGAAGCCAACTTACTGGACTTGCGCGAGGGTATTATCGAAGCAGAGAACGCTCTTTGCACGATCCTCGGCGAAGCGCCTCATCATATCGAGCGCTCAAGTCTTAGTTCCTTCCAGGCTCCTACGGCCATAGAAACAGGCATTCCCCTCGCTTTGCTGCAGAACCGACCCGATGTACGTCAGGCCGAGCTGCAGCTGGCCAGCAAGTTCTATGCCGTCAACTCCGCCAAGGCCAGCTTCTACCCTGCCCTTACGCTCAGCGGAACCCTCGGCTTCACCAACAACGGTTCCAGCATCGAGCTCAGCCCCGGCAAATGGATTTGGAACGCTCTCGGACAGCTCGCACAGCCCATCTTCCAGAACGGTCGACTGCGTGCACAGAAGCGCGTGGCTGAAATGCAACAGGAAGAAGCGAAGATGGCCTTCCAGCAGAGCCTCGTCGCAGCCGGCAATGAAGTCAATACAGCTCTCGTTAAGTTGCAGACGGCACAGGGAAAGCGTACATTCATTGAAGGGCAGATAAACTCGCTGTCCGATGCAGTCAACGCCACAGAAGCCCTCTACAAAGACAATGTCAGCCGTCAGGTTAACTATCTCAATGTTCTGACAGCACAGACAGGACTTCTCAGTGCCCAGCTCGGTCAGTTAGCTAATCAATATGCTATTATTTCAGCCACCATCGAGCTCTATCAAGCTCTTGGCGGTGGTTCACTTGAATAAGCCAAGGGAACTAAAATCCCACCAACGATAAAAGCCCGCTTGTCACACCTGACAAGCGGGCTTTTTTTATGTTCTATATCCGAGTAAACACAGTTTCCTGTTTTGTTGAAAGCATACAAATATGGTCGCTCAAAGTCTTTGTTACATAACAGCAGGATAATAGGCAATAGTTTACATATCCAAGCTCGCCTGCTATGGCTGGTAGGGCGAGGAGTATGGATCGTCAACCATACATGACAAGTGCTCTTTATACGTTTATATTGCCGTATGCATATAAGGAAGGTAGGACACGCACCCAGCAGTTTTGATTATTCCATGACCTTGGAATAATCATTCGATGGTCATGGAATAATTGTTCCAAGGCCATGGAATAATCAAAACGCCCGTATGTTTCGCGGTCTATAACCAAGCTAAAACGCTTATGAGACAAGGCTTCATGGCCTTAACGGTAGATGATGTTTTTATTCTTTTAGTGGACTATTGCCCGAAAGCATACGAAGGAACTTGCCAAACTACGTTCAAGCTCACGTATCCAACAAATGATGACGCCCGAAAGCATATAGAGGAACTTGCCAAACTACATTCAAGCTCACGTATCCAACAAATGATGACGCCCGAAAGCATATAGAGGAACATGCCAAACTACGTTCAAGCTCACGTATTTTTAGCGTATAAAGACACCCAAAAACATACGAACGAACTTGCTAAACTACGTTCATGCTCACGGAGCAAGCGGATGATGATGCCCGAAACACATACGCTGGAATTTGACAAACGGCAGAAGTCATGAACATGGATGTTAAGCAGCCGGGCGGTCCATAGCCCTATGCTCAGACGCGCTTCGCTAATATGAATTGTTATAAACACTTGTGATTTATTGTTTTTGGTTCTATTTTTCGGGCTGTAATAGTGATTTATAGAGAGACTGCTATGTAACTTTGCGCTCTGTACCTCATATGCGAATAAGCGCACTGTACCTATTAATATATATAATAAGGTCATAACATGTGGGCTTGTAATCCTATTAACGTGTTTGGAATTATTTAAGGAGGAAAGGAAATTTAAAACTAAGAAAGTCAGTGAAGTTACATATTGAAAGGATTTAGAGCATTTCGGCGAAAGATGAGTTAATTAAAGGCAGAATCCGATTGATATAGGTTAAAAAATGTTGAGCCAAGGCAAATCTTTAGCCTAACAGCCTATTCATTTGGATATTATTCCGTACATTTGCAATTAATATAGGTTGTCTAATAGAGATAACAGCACTAAAATGCTATAATTATAAGATATGTATGGACATCGATCTCCCCGCAAATATCAAGCAGGCACGTGAGCTTTATCTGAAAGCTAACGAGTGCAGACGGCAGCAAGATTGGACTCAGGCAATGAACCTGTATGACCAAGCTGCGGCACTTGATTCGACATCGCCCGCTGTTGCAGCAAGAGAAATGCTCAAAGATATCATGAACTATTATTGCAAAGATTATTATAACCCCTGACTTAACAATAAACTTTTCTACTCGTATGGCAAAAGTAATTGGCACAATAGATATTAATACGCAAAGGTGCAAGGGCTGCGAGCTCTGTGTAGAGGCCTGCCCGTTCAACATCATACAACTTGCTTCTCGCATGGTCAACAAACGGGGTTATCCTTATGTTGAGCAAGTAGAGCCTGAAAAGTGCACCGGATGCTCGTCGTGTGCAATCGTATGTCCCGATGGATGCATTACCGTTTATCGAAAGAAGATTGAGAACTAATATTGACAGGAAAACTTGATATTCTGAATTTATTATGGATACGCATACAAATAAACCTTCAGTTTCAGCATCCACAGACCAGGCCAATAATGCAGAGGTACTGCTGATGAAAGGCAATGAGGCTATAGCCCATGCAGCTATCAGATGTGGTTGTGACGGGTATTTCGGTTATCCTATTACTCCTCAAAGTGAGATACTTGAAACACTGGCCCTCGAGAAGCCTTGGGAAACCACTGGCATGGTGGTGTTGCAGGCCGAAAGTGAAGTGGCAAGCATTAATATGATATATGGCGGCGGAGGTGCAGGAAAACGCGTGATGACCTCATCCTCGAGCCCCGGTGTAGCTTTGATGCAAGAAGGCATTGCCTATATGGCCGGTGCTGAAATTCCCGGACTGATAGTCAACGTACAACGCGGTGGTCCCGGCCTTGGCACGATACAACCTTCGCAAGGCGACTATTTCCAGGCAACGCGCGGCGGTGGCAATGGCGACTATTACGTTATCGTACTCGCACCGGCCTCCGTACAGGAAATGGCCGATTTCGTCGACTTGGCTTTCAACTTAGCCTTCAAATACCGTATTCCGGCAATGATTCTTTCCGACGGTGTCATTGGTCAGGTGATGGAAAAAGTTGTACTGCCCCCATTTAAGCCTCGTCGCACAGAGGAAGAAATAGCAAAGGAATGTCCTTGGGCAACTATCGGACATCCGGCAAACCGTGGCATCAACGTGATTACTTCGCTCGAATTGCAGCCTGAAGCAATGGAAAAACACAATTTGCATCTTCAGGAAAAATACAGCGTAATAAGGCAACAGGAAGTGCGTTACGAGGAGGTTCTCGTGGATGATGCCGAATATCTCATCGTAGCCTTCGGTTCGGCTGCGCGCATCGCCCAGAAAGCAATCGGTGATCTTCGTGCTTCCGGTGTGAAAGTAGGTCTGCTGAGACCAATCACGCTATGGCCGTTCCCGACAGAGCGCATCCGTGAGTTGGCACCTTCACTCAAGGGAATCTTGTCTTTCGAGATTAATGCCGGCCAGATGGTTGAGGACGTACGATTGGCAGTAGAAGGCCGTACGCCAGTGACTCATTATGGTAAGATGGGTGGAATTGTACCGACTCCGGACGAACTGATTGCAGCGCTGAAGCATGATTTCAATATTGAGTAGTTATGAAAAACAGAGAACAAATTCGCAACATTCTCAATACACTATTCCTGCTGTTAGCGCTCGTCGGAGTGGTTCTGTACTTTGCTTTCCCTGCACATCATGTCATCGGGTTGATTGTGATTGCAGTAGCAATGGTCATTAAGATTGTAGAATTTTTCTTTCGGTTTATGTTCTGAATAACAAATATATAATATGGATAACATAAAGCTCCCCGAAAACATAGTTTATCAAAAGCCTTCGCTCTTGAATGACACCCACATGCATTATTGCCCGGGCTGCTCACACGGCGTCGTACACAAATTGATTGCCGAAGTCATTGAAGAGATGGGGCTACAGAATAAAGCCATTGGCGTTTCGCCGGTAGGCTGTGCCGTTTTTGCATACAAGTACATTGACATCGACTGGCAAGAAGCAGCTCACGGCAGAGCACCCGCCATTGCAACCGCTATCAAGCGATTGTGGCCCGACCGCCTCGTGTTCACCTATCAGGGCGATGGCGACCTGGCTTGCATCGGTACGGCAGAAACCATTCATGCGCTGAATAGAGGCGAGAACATTGCCATCATCTTCATCAACAACGCCATCTATGGAATGACAGGTGGCCAGATGGCTCCTACGACGCTGATGGGCATGAAAACAGCCACATGTCCCTACGGCCGTCAAGCCGACCTGCACGGCTATCCCCTGAAGATAACAGAAATTGCAGCTCAGCTGGAAGGCACCTGCTATGTGACAAGACAAAGCGTTCATTCAGTGGCCGCTATCCGCAAGGCTAAACGTGCAATCAGACAAGCCTTTGAAAACTCCATGAACCATAAAGGCTCGTCCCTCGTAGAGATTGTATCTACATGCTCGTCCGGGTGGAAGAAGACACCAGTCGAAGCAAACAAATGGATGGAAGAACACATGTTCGACTTCTATCATGTAGGTGATCTCAAGACTGAGAAGTGATCAATGAGAAATGACGATTAAGTAGTGAAACATGACAAATGAAACAATAAATTCGTTATGACAGAAGAAATCATCATATCAGGATTCGGAGGTCAGGGAGTCCTCTCCATGGGAAAGATTCTTGCCTACAGTGCATTGATGGAAGGGAAAGAAGTCTCATGGATGCCGGCCTATGGACCCGAACAACGTGGCGGTACAGCCAACGTTACCGTTATTATCTCCGACGAGCGCATCTCGTCGCCAATCGTCAGCCGCTACGATACCGCTATCGTACTTAACCAACCGTCTTTGGAAAAATTCCAAGACTCGGTAAAACCTGGTGGACGCATCATCTATGACAGCTATGGTATAGCCGAACCTCCGGCGCGTAAGGACATTGATGTCTACGAAGTAAAAGCAATGGATGCTGCAGCAGAAATGGGAAATCCCAAAGGCTTCAACATGATTGTGCTGGGAGCATTATTAAAAGTTGTTCCCATAGTAGACATAGAAGATGTGCTGAAAGCACTACGCAAAACCCTACCTGAGAGACATAAACACCTTATCCCTGCCAATGAAGAAGCATTGAGAAAAGGGATGGAAATCATAGAAAAGCTATAGAAATCTTGAAGTTATTCTTTAATATTAGATTACGTTCTCATTATGCAGTAATTACGCTTACTGCACAACTTTTATTGTTCATCATTTCTATAGTCTTTCCTCTTAATAGTGTTCATGCTCAAGACCCATTCTCCGAGGATTCATTCAACGAACTAAGTCAATTCGATGAGAATGGAAACATCACAAATAACGCTTCACAAAGAAAGTCTTGCACATGGGGACGCGACACGTCAAAAGTGGACAAGAGTGTCCCCACAGAATTTCACCAATGGAGAATTGACGACAGCTTTGGTAATATCATACCAGAACAATACAACGACACCCTCCCACATGCCTTCCAAAACTTTAATGCTACGGAAGGTTTATACGGAGGCTATAATATTTTAGGCAATCTCGGTTCACCACGCTATGCAATCAATTTTCTTGATCGCCCCTTGATGGATGACCTGATGTTCATTCAGCCTTTCGATTATTTCCACACTACGCCTGCCAATCTGCTCTTTACAAACACCAAAAGCCCATTAACTAATCTGCAATATCACAAAAGCGGTACAAAACAAAATGGTCAGGATAGGTTTAGAGCTTATTTTGCAACGAACATCAATAAGCAAACCGGCATAGGCTTTAAGATAGACTACCTCTATGGTCGTGGCTATTACAACAATCAAGCGAACTCGCAATTCGGAGGTACTATTTTTGGCTACTATCATGGCGAACGTTACGAAATGCATGCCATGGGATCGTGGGAACACATGAAAATGCAAGAGAACGGAGGTATTACGGACGACACCTATATCAATGATCCCGAAAGCTTTAGGAGAAAAGTGCGCAGTCGGGACATCCCTACGGTCTTCTCCAATCTCTTCAACCAGAACGACCACAACAACTATTTCCTTACACATCGTTACAACCTGGGAAAATATAGGCTCATTGATGTTCCCGATTCACTGAAGCCCCAAATGCCAGACGATGATCAACTTTTTACAAGGATTAAAAGCGACAGCTTGAAAGAAGTTATCAAGGAAGATTCGCTTAGATACCTTGCCACAATAGATTCTCTTAGGAATCAATGGACTTCCGAACAGGTTCCTCCCAGAGAGTTTATCCCTATAACAAGCCTCATCCATACCTTTAATATGAGGCAACTCTTCCACACGCTGCACAATAATTCATCCATTTCTTCGACCTATTTTTCTCACGACCCATATTATAGGTCGTCCTACTCAAACTTTAAAGATAAGACCGATGGTCTGAGCGTGAAGAACACGCTTGGAATACAATTGAGAGAAGGCTTTAACAAATGGGCAAAGGCTGGAATAACCCTCTTTGCACGCCACGAATACCAGCACTTCACTCTACCCGACAGTGTGGAAACAACGGACAGCACTTCAGGATGGGAGCATTATAAATCACACGATTTGTCAATAGGTGGAGAAATCTTCAAGACCCAAGGACATACCGTTCATTACCATGCAGGAGCCGAACTGTTTGTTGCAGGTCCTAAGATTGGCGACCTTTCGGTATATGGCAACGCAGATTTAAATTTCAAATTGGGAAAGGACACGGTCAGGTTCGAAGCGAATGCATCATTCAAGAACCTTTCAGCTCCGTTCTACTTTACCCATTTTCATAGTCAAACAACCTGGTGGGATAAATCTCCTAATCAAGAAACGAGAACTCGGCTTGAAGGAAAGCTCACACTTGACCGGACTCATACCAGCCTGCGCTTTGGCATGGAAAACATCTCCAACTACACCCACTTAGCCATGCAGCTAACTCCCATGTCTGGAGGTACCACATCGTCTTATGCGAGAGACGTCATATTAAGTCAAAGAAGCGGAAGCATTCAGATACTTAGCGCAACCGTACAACAAGATTTGCATCTTGGATTCTTCCATTGGGTAAATAGCATTACATGGCAAAAATCATCGGACGAAAATGTAATCCCCCTGCCTACCCTATACATCTACACCAACCCATATCTGAAAATAACGTTGGCAAAAGTACTGACCGTTGAAGTGGGTGCAGATATGCGATTCCATACAAAATACTATGGATTAGACTATGAACCGTTCATCAATCAGTTTGCGATTCAAGACTACAATCAGGAGCGCATCAAAATCGGAGGATTCCCTATCATGCATGCTTATGCAAATTTCGCCATCAAACGTGTAAGGGGATATATTCAATACACACGATTTGCCGGTGGCTCCCAAAATGCTTTCTGGGCACCCCATTATCCAATTGATCCTTCAGGTCTCCATTTTGGTATCTCTTGGAATTTCTACGACTAACTTCCTACTTAGTTAATAAACCGACTAACGAATCAAATCTTTTTTATAGTATGACACAATTTAGACTTACCTTCTTCCTGGCACTTTTCATGTCGTGCCTGTATATCAATAGTGCCGAGTTACAAGATACAAAAGAATATTATATTTGGCTCAATGTCTATGACAAGTTATTGGGTTCGAATGGTAATGATAACGCTCCGGCCCTATCTGATTATGGAACAAACGAAAACGCAGATAGCTATATTTTTATAGCCGAAGCGTCTGGGGAAAACGGTTACTTACTGCTCAAACAGAAAAGCAGTGGTAAATACCTTGCTGCAAGCACGCAAGATAGCTGGAGCGTTGTATTCAAAAACACAAAAGGAACATCTAATGAATACAAATGGGCTGCAAAGGAAGGCCTTAATGTCAGTCTCGTAAACAAGAAAAACACATCACGACGCCTTGGCGTTGATGGAGCTCATTCGTCAACAGACTATGTAAATGTTTATTATAATAAGATTAAAGGTACACATGCTGAATTCTCTATCATTCCGGTAAACGGGGATTTAACAGCATCGCGTAGGTCCTTCGTCAGCGAACCATATACTAATGCCATTGGCCGAAAACAAATAGACTATTATCAGGTATATGGTCAAAACATCACGCTGGACGAAGAAGCCGACGTACACATCATGGCTCCCAAACAGGCTATTGCTGGTACAAACACCCGTATAACGATAAACAATGTCTCAACGTGGCTGATATTCGACAATATTCAACCAAGCGAAGTGATTAACTCATATCTCAGCAAAATCCGCTTTGGTACAGCTACAGCTTCAGTTGGAAGCAACTGCAGGGTAGCTATCTATCTGAATGGTGCAGTTGTAATTCCCACAAGAGTAAGAACGACAACCATTCACCCTCTAGAATTATATAGCGAGAAGAATTTCGAGGGAACACGCACCTACGAAAACGTTGGCTCGTTCACATCATTGGGAAATAAGAACAATACAACAAGGAGCTTCATTCTGCATAGAGGCTACATGGCTACCTTTGCCACGGGCACTAAAGGTAGCGGATATAGCCGCGTTTACGTAGCTGACCATGATGACATCGTTATCAACGAGCTGCCTCAGGCGTTAGACCAAAGAATCAGTTCCGTCTACGTAAAAGAATGGAATTATATTTCAAAAAAAGGTTGGTGCTCCACAAACAGCAGCAATGCGATAGCTACAGAAATAAACAAGATGCGAGCCACATGGTTCTATACATGGAGCGCCGATAAATCGTCTAATGCCAACTACGAATATATCCCTATTAAGCAACACTTGTATTGGCCTTCTAATAGCGAGATTATCTCAAAATCTGATGCCACTGCTGTGCTCTCCTTTAACGAGCCCGAGCATAGCGAACAACATACCAGAGACAAGTGTGCATGCGGCGGAACAATATCGGCATGGACCGCTTGTACCAAGACTCCCGATTTCCAGGAAACTGGCGCACGTATTGGCTCTCCCGCACCTACTGATGCGAGCTGGTTAACAGAGTATGCCGGCCATGTCGACGATATGGCATATCGCTGTGATTTTGTAGCTTTCCACGCATATTGGGGAACCAATGAAGCGTCTGATGCCAAGGCCTGGTATAATCGGTTGAAGAGTATATATGACCAGACGCACCGCCCCATTTGGATTACAGAATGGAATAATGGTGCATCCTGGACAACCGAGTCGTGGCCCAGTTCTTATGATGATAAAATTGAACGCAACAGAAAGGCCATTCAGGACATCGTTGAGATGTTAGACACCTGCAGCTTTGTTGAACGATATGCTATTTACAACTGGGATAGCTACTACCGTGCAATGATCAACTGGGACGATGGCAACGTACTGCCTGCGGGACAAGTCTACCGCGACAATCATTCTACATTCGCCTACAACGCAAAAGTACAGAAAACACCTAACTGGTGGGCTCCTTCAGCAAAACAACCGACTTTATCGGTCACTCAAGCCGATAATGGGAATTTGAACTTTATCGTCAAAAACCCAAATACGGATATGACTGAAACGTTAGAGATACAGCGACAGAGTGAAGATGGAACATGGGAAACCTTCTACACTTTAACTGAAAGATGGCGTTTGGACAACGAAGATATTAACATCAAGAACATCGATTCTCAAGGAAGTGATTTAGAAGTGGATCGTTTCCGTGTGTGCGTAACAACCCTTTTAGGAAAGACTGTTTACAGCTCCACACAAGACTTTGGATATATCACGAACCCGATTATTGAAACAGATTCAAAGAATGCCGTGGAGGGATGGATTTTGTCGCGCGATGCAGCCAATGGATATACCAAATCTACAGGTGACACCTATTTTGAGGTATGGGACAATTCTGCTCAAGCAATCAATTTCAATTATTATCAGGACTTGACAGAATTGGAGAATGGCATTTATTCCTTGTCCGCAACAGTCTTTAATACCACCGATAATGTCACTGATGCTACAGTGAATGGGGCTGTAGGGTTATATGCTCAAAACAAGAACTCACTATACTTCTCTCCAGTATATGATAATGTTGAGTTGTCTGCCGACGCTACAGAAATAAACAATTTACCCACTTTGACGATAAATAACATCGTTGTGAATGATGGTACCTTGAGAGTAGGAGTAAGGAATTTGGGCAATATGACTGCTCGATGGGCTGGTGCAGACAACTTTATCCTTCGAAAGACTAAGCCTCTTGAAGGCGTTGACTTGGATAAGATGTCTGACGCAGCCGACATATCGCTATATGAACTTATGCCAAGTTCTTCAGATGATCCCTTATCCACACCTCGCGATGCAAGTATGTTCATCGTCAACCCTGACTGCAACAGGAAATCCACTTATGGGTGGACAACTAAAAATATTGAGACGAAGACAGATTCAGAATCCTATGATGCCTCAGCAACCAATTCATATTGGAACATTTGGAAAAGTGGAGCTTATACATCCTCTATGTCGCAGGACATAACAGGACTGCCTGAAGGTACATACACATTCAGTGCCATCGTTAGAGGACACTCAACAGCAGAGGTGATACTTTCGGCTGTTACGCCAAATGCTCAGGGTACTGCATCCTTCACTGGAACTAATGCAAGCTCTGATGACGGAAGTGAATACCCACAAGGATGGCACAAAGTAACGACATCACCTGTAGAAATAAAAAGAGGCGAAACGCTTTCACTCAAGTTGGAAATGCAATCTTCAGGAACAGCCTGGTGGAGTGCCGATCACCTCCAACTGACGCTCATTGATATCCCCGAGACGAAGACACAGATTAATGACATCCTTGATGATAGGAGGAATGGTTTCAGCGCGATGACACGTCAAACGGTTTACGACCTTTCAGGCCGTCAGATTCGCAGAACTGTTTTAGCGCCAGGAATCTACATCATCAACAATAAGAAAGTCGTCATTAAATAGCATTTATGCGAATACTTCTCATTGGCGAGTACAGTAACGTACATTGGACATTAGCCGAGGGCTTACGTCACCTTGGCCATGATGTTACTGTGGCTTCAGAAGGAGATGGTTGGAAGAACTATCCTCGCGACATAGATCTTAAACGTCGCGGAATCAATAGTTCTTCCTCTTTACAACGCATCGGCGGCACAATACATTATCTGTTCAATCTATATAGAAACTGGTATAAGTTCAAAGGGTTTGATGTTGTTCAACTGATAAATCCCGTATTCATCGAACTGAAGGCTGAACGCATTTGGCCATTCTACCAATGGCTCCGAAAACACAATGGACACGTAGTACTGGGAGCTTTTGGCATGGATTATTATTGGGTCAGAGGCTGTTCAGATTGCCGGACCTTCCGATATTCCGATTTCAACATGGGGCCTACTCTGCGACAATCTGCAGACATTGACCAATGGAACCTGGAATGGGTTCATGGCCCCAAGGGCAAATTGAATGTGCGTATAGCCGAAGATGCCGACAGGATTGTAACCGGTCTCTATGAATATGATTTATGCTACCGCCCTGTTTTTCCTGAAAAATCTGTATTCGTGCCTCTACCCATCAATACAGATAGTCTCAAGCCGACGTCTACACTCAATTCGTGCCGATATCGCCCATTGCGTTTTTTCATAGGTATACAGAAACAGCGTAATGCCTACAAAGGCACTGACATTATGCTTAGAGCATTACTACGTCTACAGCACGACTATGGAGACGATGTTATTGAAATCATAAAGGCTGAGAATGTCCCGTTCGACAGATATCAGGAACTCATGAATTCCAGCCATGTCTTAGTAGATCAGTTGTATAGCTATACTCCAGCCATGAATGCATTATTGGCTATGGCCAAGGGACTTATCGTTGTAGGAGGTGGAGAGGAGGAGCAATACGAATTCATTGGCGAGCATACACTACGACCCATCATTAATGTGGAACCTTCGGAGGAAAGTGTGTATAAACAAGCTGAAAAATTACTCCTCTTAACTCCCGAAGAAATACATAAGCTGCAAACCGATAGCATCGAATATGTCCAAAGACATCACGATTATATTCATGTAGCTAAGCAATATCAACAGATTTATGAAGCAATATAATTAAACTGTAGATATGGGGCAAACAAAAATCTCTGTTATAATTCCTGTTTACAATGCAGAAGATACAGTCAGCGATTGTATCCATAGCATTTTGAACCAGTCACTCAAAGAATCAGAAATTATAATAATAAACGACGGGAGCACAGATTTAAGCCTACATATCTGCAACCAAATTGCTTCAAAGCATGCCAACATCAGGGTCATCTCCCAAACCAACAAAGGACCAGCCGCCGCCAGATCAACAGGTATAGCTTATGCAAAAAGTGAATGGATCGCTTTCGTAGATGCAGACGACGCCTTACCATCCAATGCTCTTGCGCTACTATATGCGGCCACTTCTGATTCTACGGAAGTCGTTTTTGGTAACGGATTTACGTTGGGCTACGAACACCGAAAATATATACCCATCGAGGAGTTCCGGCATTTAGCTGTCAGAGGCGAAGGCACTATCGGCGTACCTTGGGGAGCGCTTTTCAAAAAAGAATCATTACCGAGCAATGCTTTTGATGTACCGCAACATATTCGAATGGGTGAGGATTACATCTTCTGGCTAAGAGTGGTATTCGCTATTCACACTCCTATAAGCATTGTATACGGCAAGGTCTACCAGAAAGGCCACGAACATATCTCATCTTCATTCCGATGGACGGCTGAATATGCCTACGAACTAAACCAACTCAGAATGGAAGCTATACCTCAAGAACTCAGACCAGAGTTCATGAGTGATACAATATCCGACAGAATCACCAACCTGTTCGACATCGCTGTAGCTCAATCAAAACAAAAGTGGCTGAAGAGTGATTTCTATAAAGAATTAGAAGCTGACATGAAGACCTTTAATGTTAAATGGTCTATCAGACAAAAGGCTTTTCTTATGCTTCCGTCCATATCATTACGCAGATTAACTGCAAAAATAATAACACACCTACCCTTTTAAAAACCGCATATCTTTAATAGCAACCTAATGAACCTCGTATCTATAATCATACCTGTTTATCGAGTTGAAAAATATCTTGATTCATGCATAAACAGCATTCTTTCTCAATCTTATCCGGATTTAGAAATAATACTTGTAGACGACGGTTCGCCCGACAATTGTCCCCAAATATGCGATAGTTATGCTTCTCAAGACAAAAGAATTGTCGTGATACACCAAGCCAACCAAGGTCTAAGTGCTGCACGTAACAGTGGATTGGAAAAGGCAAAAGGCGATTACATTGCTTTTGTTGATAGCGACGACTATATCTCGTCGGATTATATTCAAGTTGCAATGGACATGTTCAATTCGAACAATAAATTAGATTTAGTCGAAATGCCCATGGTAGCTCGTTTCAACACGCCCCACCCTGTTTATCGCAATCACGCTAAAACGGAAACCATTGAAGGGAATCAAATTATCATAGCATCATGGTTCCGACATCAAGGTTTCCTTTATGCATATTCACAACTTAAAATATATCGCCGTTCATTATTTAATAATGTGAAGTTTCCTGTTGGTAAGACCTTCGAAGACCTCCACATCATTCCTGCTATACTTTCCCAATGTCAATGCATGGCATACGTAAGGCATAGCTCAGCAGCTTATTTCTATCGCTACAGGAACGACTCGATTACCGTACAGGCAAAATTCGAAGATTTCAACTCTCAGGTCGAAGCTCTGACACGCATATCACGCCTGAGCAAACAGAATAACAGGATTGCCCAATCGGACATTCATCTCTTTGCCATTCAAACAAATAACATCGTCACCGACGCTATTAAGGCTGCTAAAAGGCAAAACATTGAAATACCCATAGACGCATATACAGAGATCCAAGAATTCATGCGCTCCAATTGGCCCAATGTTTCTGAAGCTGTAAAATTACCAATTCCGCTATCTGGCAAAATAAAGACAATACTCATAACCATGTTTCCACATCTTATGAGAAATCTTCTGGGCATATAGTCTTAGTCTATCCTACTCGTTATCTATGAAAGATTTATCTGTTATCATACCTGTCTACAATATCGAATCCGAGCTTCTTTACAGATGTTTGGACAGCATCATACCGCAGCTATCCGAATCGAATATCAAATGGGAGATAATTGTTGTAGATGATGGTTCATTAACACCACCAGACTTATCTGCATACACTTCAACCGATATTCATCTTCATACCATCCACCATGCCGGATTGAGCCAGGCTCGTAATTATGGGTTAGAACAATCGGCTGCTCAATATATATTTTTTGTAGATGCTGACGACTATCTTTTCTCCGACTCACTACGGCCAATACTCGTTCACTTGATTCAGGAACAACCCGATATTCTTCGTTTCCAGTTAAAAGAAGTCTACACAAAAGAAATAAAAAAAGGGACCACTGTGGGTCCCCGTTTTGCGCCACCTACGTCTGGTGAAGATTTCATGTTGAGTCAAAACCTTCCCGATGCAGTATGGCTTTATATATTTAAACGCCGTTTAGCAACAGAACATCATCTTCAATTTCCTGTTGCCGAATATTTGGAAGACAATTTATTTACTTGCAAGCTACACCATTGTGCACAATCTGTGATTTGTTCCAATCTGAACGTATATGCTTATTACCAAAGATCTGGTTCTATCCTACACAACACTGATCCAAACCATATATCGGAACTGCGCAGACAACACTTCAGCAATCTTGAGCGCATGGCTCAGTTTGTAGAACAAGAAGAAAAGGCTAACAATCCAACTTATGGACTCAGACGAAAACTGACGTTCTTCACTATCGACTATATCCATCGAATTTGTTTGACTCTCCCCTGGAACGTTATTGCAAAGGATGAAATACCCTCGCTCAAGAACCGTAAGTTCTATCCATTGCCCAACAACTACAACTATGGATTGAAATATATCCTCTTCTCCCTTTTAGCCAATAACCGGTTGGGCTTGTGGCTCATAGCGAAATTGTTATGGAAACACAAACAGGAATAAAAGACCTATTTAGTTCTTGTAGCAGATTGTTTTAATAGCCTCTAAATCCCTTACCTATCCATACACGGCTAAGGATTAAACTGATTAATAACGTCTATTATTCTGTCGATTTCTTGATCAGTCAATAAAGGAGATATTGGCAAGCTTAAGATCTCACGATGAATTTGCTCGGTAACAGGCAACTTAAGTGCAGAGTATTCGCAGAGAGCCAGTTGCTTATGCGGAGGGATAGGATAATGAATAATCGTTTCTATCTTATTGTCAAGCAGCCACTTTTGAAGCTTATCTCTATAACCCGAACGCACTGGATAGACATAGAAAACATGATGATCTTCTTCCTTGGGCATGAATGGCTTTACGACTAATGGATTGTCTATTCCTTCAGAATATTTTTGAGCAATAGTCCTGCGCCGTACATTGTCAACATCAAGACGAGGCAACTTAACCGATAAAGCTGCAGCTTGAATTTCATCAGTACGGGAATTTATTCCGGCCACTTCATTGTGATACTTCGTTTTGGAGCCATAGTTGGCCATTATTCTCACCATGTCTGCCAAAGCATCGTCATCAGTGGTTATACAACCAGAATCACCCAAAGCACCAAGGTTCTTAGCTGGATAGAAGCTGAAAGCTGCAGCATGACCTAAATGTCCGGCTTTGACACCATCGTATAGGGCTCCATGAGCCTGTGCCGCATCCTCAACGATCAACAGATTATGCCTAACTGCAAAATCCTTAATAGCATGCATATCACATACACAGCCGTAAAGATGAACTGGCGCAATGGCTACAGTGTTTTTCGTAACGAGCCTTGGCAACTCATTAACGTCAATGAGATAGTCTGTCAGTGATGGCTCGCACAACACGGGTACAAGATTTGCCTCTTTTATTGCCAATATGGTAGCAATGAATGTATTTGCTGGGACAATGACCTCCGCATCATCTGGCCACCAATTCAATTGTTTCAAAGCTCTGAATATGAGAGTAAGGGCCTCCATGCCATTGCCGCACATCACACAGTGCTTAGCTCCAATATACTCAGCAAAGAGTTTCTCAAAATGCCCAACCATTGTTCCTTGAAGGTACATGCCTGAACGAACCACTTGCGTAACGGCTTCAGAAAGGAATGGCTCAAAACTGGCATTGAGCTTTTTCAGGTCCAAGAACTTAATCGTTCTTACAATATTGGAGGTCAGGGGTACGATGTTCTCTACGAGGTTCCTGTCAAGCTCTATTTCATAACTGTCATAGCAAACGGCTCTGCCTCCAAAACCTTCTTTTTGAAAAATAAGTCCCTCATTCAGTATCTGACCGCCGTTTTCCGTTGAGATGCCAAAGTCCACATAAGCCATAGATTTGTAGCGTTCATTAATGAGGTGTCGGAACAACAAATCCAAAGCGCCTAAGTTTCGTCCCTTATCCCCTGCCGCGATATATTGAATGTGAGCGACCTTACGACAGACAAAAACAATACATCCAGCTACGATTTCATGCTCAAGACGGACTAAATAAAGTTTAATGTGTTGAGGGAATCGGGTCATCAATAACCTCATCTCCTCAAACGAGTGAACCGGATTAACACCATGATGACATTGCAACACGGAAGTTAAAAGAATCCAATACTCTTGCAAGGTATTCCAGTCACCATCTGTCATTCTATCTATGAACAGCCCATTATCTATCGCCTTTTTAGCCCCACGCAAACGTAATTTACGCATACGCAAGGGATTGGACATATCCACAACACTGCTGACGGCTCTCGTCTTCAATCTTGCGCCAAAACGAAATATGGCATAGAGATCCTCTTGAGCTGGCACTTCGGCATAAATATATGGTATAGGTTTGTAAACTACTCTTTTGGCTTTGAGGAAATCCATATACCAGATAAAAATTCCTTGAAACATCGACAGTACTTGTGCCTCTGTCGCATCTTCATTGGTTATCAAACCACCATAGGTTAGTCCTTGGTGAGAAAACACAATGCTCGACTCTTCATCCCAGTTGGCGGGAAACAAACCTTTTAACTCATTATCTTCATAGACAAGCAATGAACAATCGCTAAAGCGATCTGAATGATAGTCCATGAAGCCGCGTTCAAGCAAAAAGGTGCCATTCTTCGATGCTTGAACAAATTGATCCCAAACATCTTTTAGTTGGTTAGTATATGGTACAAAATCCATTTCTTATTATTGTTTTGAAACGTTGCTAATATTGTTAACTTGATGCAACCACAAACTCTTGTCGCTTACGTATCCACGCTCTTCATAAGGTTCTGAAGCCACGGCCAGACAGATAGTCCCTGCAGAAAAGTTCCGGAGTTCACACCATACACCAGCAGGAATAACCACGCCAACAGAAGGATCGTCCAAAACGAAAGAGTGTTGAAACTGACCATCGTCAACATCCAACACGAAACTTCCTGAGAGAGCGAAAACTGCTTCATGGCAAGTCCAATGGGCATGTCCCCCTCGAACCTGTGATGCTGGAACATCGAAAATCCAGAATGTTCGTTTAACCTCAAAAGGTAAATCACCTTGGGCATTTAGGACACTCAAACATCCTCTTACATCAACATATTGAGGTAGTTGAATGACAACAACTCCTTTTGGAAATATTTCAGAAACCATAAACGTTTATTATTATTTGCGGCAAAGGTATAATTTTTTTGTGAAAATGCTTGCACAATTCAAGAAAAACGTCTACCTTTGCACCGCAATTGAGAGAAAGAGCTACAAAATTAGTTTAAATTAAATTTGCATATTCTTTCAAAAGGAATTATAAATGGCGCTTTCGTCTAGCGGCTAGGACACATGCCTCTCACGCATGGAACACGGGTTCGATTCCCGTAGGCGCTACTAAGGGACTTTCTCACGAAAGTCCCTTTTTCGTTCAACAAAATGGCTCTACCATCTTTACCGAAGAGAAATCAGCCATCCAAAAGAACAGAAAGACGAATTAAAAATTCGCAAGCGCCTATGACAATTTAATCTAACAATCAACGAGTTACGTGTAACCAAATGATGTTTAGATTGACGCTCTAAGGACTCAGGGCAATCAAAATACTCACTTATATTTTCTCCCTCAATGAGTTAGTTAGTAAAATGAAACAAATACTGATGAAAACAAGTCTGACTTGCCTCCTGACGATGGGGGCCTTCTTGTGTGCCCCATTTGCCTGTGCACAGAATCCT
>OCVV012863392.1_pt1 | contig 130176 bp, 114 predicted proteins | sample 1539721 | NCBI WGS metagenome assembly OCVV01 (sample SAMN02144230, study PRJEB22623) | gut metagenome | biome: sheep rumen | host: Ovis aries | place: New Zealand
CGTGTAAATGCAATCAATAGACAAGAATTGTTAAAATGCCTCACTTTTAATCCAAAAAGTTTGGTTTTTAAAACAGTATCTGTCCCCACGACTTGTTTTTGTTCTAATCTTATCCCGAACTGGCGCATACATGCTATTCCTTCTTCAAGTAATCAAACAAATTGATTCTGCCTGTCTCGTTTTCAATATCAAGTAGCGGTACTTTCTCCACCATCCTTGTAACACCAGTATGCTTGTCAACATAAAAATGAACCGTTGCCCCCGTATAGCTGCGAAATACCACTTCATACGTAGAATCCGATTCCACCCCCATCTCCACATGCATGATGGAGGGATTCTCTTGGGCAATACTCCATTCATACATCTGATGGCAATAGTTGCTGAAATCAACAATAGATTAAATTGGCTTATAAGATTTTCCGACTACTGATTATAAGACTATAAATCTGGGGAAATAAAAAATCCCCAATATTAACACAAGAGAGGCTGGAACAGGACGCTCCAACCTCATTGCGATTTCGTTGACCAATAGGAAAAATATAACGAAATCAAAATAATATGTGGCAAAGTTACACATAATAATTATAATTTACAAGAAAAAAACAGAAAAAATGAGTTTTTTTTGAAAAAAATTTGCAATAATAAAAAGTTTTATATAACTTTGCCATTGAAAACTGACCACAAAACATAGACAGAAATACTGAAAAACAACAATATTTTTTTATTAAATTTAATACTATATGTCACAGATTACTGGTCACATATCTCAGATAATTGGCCCTGTTGTCGATGTGTTTTTCGACACAAAAGGTCAGGAGGCGGAGAAAGTGCTGCCCAAAATTCATGACGCATTACGCGTTAAGCGCCCCGACGGACGCGATTTAATCATCGAGGTACAGCAACACATTGGTGAAGATACTGTTCGTACAGTTGCCATGGACAATACTGATGGGTTACAGCGCGGTTTAGAGGCTTTCCCCACTGGCGCACCTATTAGTATGCCATCAGGCGAGCAAATGAAAGGACGAATGCTCAACGTGATAGGTGAGCCTATAGACGGAATGAAACCACTTGCGAAAGACAATCCCTACCCTATTCATCGTGAAGCACCTAAGTATGAAGAACTTTCTACATCAAAAGAAATGCTTGCAACAGGTATCAAGGTGATTGACCTGCTCGAGCCTTATCTGAAAGGTGGTAAAATCGGACTGTTCGGAGGTGCTGGTGTAGGTAAGACTGTGCTTATCATGGAACTTATCAATAATATCGCAAAAGGTGGTAATAATGGATTCTCTGTGTTTGCTGGCGTAGGTGAGCGCACTCGTGAAGGTAACGACCTAATCCGCGAAATGATTGAGTCTGGAGTTATTAAATATGGTGACAAATTCAAGGAAGCCATGGCTGAAGGAAAATGGGACTTGTCTCTCGTTGATCCAGAAGAATTAAAAAAATCACAGGCTACACTTGTCTATGGTCAAATGAATGAGCCACCAGGCGCACGTGCATCCGTTGCATTATCAGGATTGACTGTTGCAGAAGAATTCCGCGATCAAGGTGGTGACATTCTTTTCTTTATTGATAATATCTTCCGTTTCACACAGGCTGGCTCTGAGGTGTCAGCATTGCTTGGACGTATGCCTTCTGCCGTAGGTTACCAGCCAACATTAGCGAGTGAGATGGGCTCAATGCAGGAGCGAATAACATCTACTAAGACAGGGTCTATCACATCTGTACAGGCTGTATATGTACCTGCTGATGACTTAACAGACCCTGCACCTGCAACTACATTTACTCACCTTGATGCAACAACAGAACTTTCACGTAGTATTGCACAACTCGGTATTTATCCTGCTGTTGACCCCTTGGGTAGTACATCGCGCATACTCGACCCTTTGGTAGTTGGTAAGGAACATTACGAATGTGCACAACGAGTAAAACAGATATTACAAAAATACAAAGAACTGCAGGATATTATTGCAATTCTTGGTATGGACGAATTGTCTGATGAGGATAAATTAACAGTGAACCGCGCACGTCGTGTTCAGCGTTTCCTTTCTCAGCCATTTGCCGTTGCTGAACAGTTCACTGGAGTTCCTGGTGAAATGGTAAGCATAGAGGACACCATCAAGGGTTTCAATATGATTCTCAACGGTGAACTTGATGATTTACCTGAGCAGGCTTTCCTCAACGTCGGTACAATAGAACAAGCGATAGAGAAAGGCAAAAAACTACTTGCACAGGCACAGGTTTAAAACAAAAGGAGATTGGCTTATGTTAAAACTGAAGATAGTCTCACCAGAGAAAATCCTATATGACGGGGAGGCCGACATAGTGAAAGTGCCTGGAGTGATGGGTGAATTTGAAATTCTTAATAATCACGCACCTATCGTTTCCGCATTACAGAAAGGCAATGTGGAATATGGCTTAAATGGTGAACGTTCTAATTTTGCTATTGTAGGTGGCTTCGTCGAGGTCTTGAAAAACAATGTAAGTCTCTGTGTAGAACGAGAATAGAAAGATGCTAACAATACTCTTAGTAGCAACATTGCTGTATCAGGTATTATTGACAATTGGCTCCATTATTGTATGGAAACAAGTGAAAAAAAATAATGCCACGCAATTACCGAAAGTATTTTTTGCAATAACTACAGTACGCCTTGCAACGTCTGTAATGTTGTTTGCTTTAGCATTGTGGTATTTGCAAGAAGATACGAAAAATATAAAAATCTTTTCATCAATATTTCTTGCTATATACACGCTGTTGCTTATCATAGATACAGCCTATTTTTATTGTTCCTCGATAAAAATAAAAAAGTAAAAGAGAATATAATAACATGAAATATCTCAGATACATATTGTTCCTATTCATGCTGGTTGCAGTGTCATTACCAACTTTTTCTGCAGAAGAAACAGAGAAAGGTGGCAGTGGTATTAGCTTGAAGGAGATATTGTTCGGACATGTTCAAGATGCCTATCAATGGCATATCACCGATATTAGTGGAAAAGCTGTAGTAATACCATTACCCATGATATTCTATAGTAGCAATAGCGGTTTTTATGTCATGTGTAGTTCTCAGTTTGAGCATGAACCTGATGGAAACTTGCTTCGTAAAGGACCAAACGGTTTTTATATTCAAGGAGCAGAAGATGAAAAAGGCAAGATAGTGGAACAGACTGCTACAGGACTACAGCCCGTTGCTTTCGACATATCTATTACTAAGCAAGTCTGTGTACTATTTATCGATGCTATAATATTACTGCTCTGCATATTGATACCAGCCAGATGGTGTAAGAAACATAAAATCAATGACCCAGCTCCAAAAGGCTTTACGGGGATGATGCATATGTTTATCATGTCAGTATATGACGACTTGATAAAATCCACATTGGGCGAAAAAGCTGACAAGTACGCACCATACTTGCTTACCTGTTTCTTCTTTATCTTTTTTGCAAACCTCATGGGTGTTGTGCCGTTTCCACCAGGTGGAGGAAATATAACAGGTAATATAGCTGTTACGTGTTTCCTCGCATTATGCACATTCTTAATAACCAACGTTACGGGTAATGCACACTATTGGCGCGAAATATTCTGGCCAGAAGTACCTATGTGGCTAAAATGCCCAATGCCATTGATGCCAATAATCGAACTATTCGGAGTTTTCATAAAGCCTATAGTTCTAATGGTTCGATTGTTTGCAAATATGTTTGCAGGACATGCAATAGCCATATCATTGTCGTGCATGATATTCATTATGTTTGGACTTGGTGGCTTCATGGGAAAATTGCTGGGCGGCTTCATTACTCCCGTCAGTGTACTGATGAGTATATTTATGATGTTCCTTGAATTACTTGTATGCTACATTCAGGCTATGGTGTTCACATTGCTCAGTGCCATATATATAAATATGAGTCACTCCCATGCAGAATAAATATTTGTAAAACAATATCATATTAAATATTGCTGAGAGAGAAAATAAAAAAGAAAAAGAAAAATAAATAACAACTTTAAATTTTTACAACTATGATTAGTTTATCAATGATTTTAGCAGCAGATGCACTGGCAAAGCTCGGTGCAACAGTAGGTGGTGGTCTCGCAGTTATCGGTGCAGGTATAGGCATCGGTAAGATTGGCGGTCAGGCTATGGATGCAATGGCACGCCAGCCAGAGATGCAGTCAAAACTTCAATCATCCATGATTGTTGCTGCCGCACTTGTCGAGGGTGCAACATTCTTCAGCTTGATTGTTTCGCTTCTTGCTATCTTCGTATAGTTATAAGCAGATGCGGATTTAATATCGCAATTAAAGAAAACAGAACAAAAACATAACTAAACAGTTATTATGTCATTAATCACACCCGATTTTGGACTATTCTTCTGGATGGCGGTTGTCTTCCTGTGCGTATTGGCAGTGTTGTGGAAAAAGGGATTCCCTGTTATCATCAACATGGTTAACGAGCGCAAGGCTTATATTGACGATTCTCTGAAGAAAGCGCAGGAAGCTACAGAGAAATTAGCCAACATACAGAAAGAGGGTGAAGCACTATTGCAAGAGGCACGCGAAAAACAAGCTGCTATGCTTAAAGAGGCAAAAGCCACGCATGATGAAGTGGTAGCCAAAGCAGAAATTGATGCTCGTGAACATGCTGCAAAGCTGCTGAATGATGCAAAAGCGCAAATAGAGGCAGAAAAAGCATCTGCTATACGCGAAATACGCTCACAGGTAGCTGAACTATCAGTGCAGATTGCGGAAAAAGTGGTTCGCCAAAAGCTGAGTGATGACACTGCTCAGATGGAATTGATTGACAAACTGTTGGATGATGTGTCTGTTGAGAAGTAATTATTCACTATTTCATTAATCAGCAAACTAAAGGTATGGATATAGGAGTAATTTCGGTAAGATATGCCAGAGCTCTACTCAAATGCAGTACAGAGTTGAAGGTTGACGACCAGGTGTATCAGGAAATGCAATCTCTTGCCGAGAGTTATTTGGCTGTTCCTGAGCTCCGCCGTACAATTGAGAACCCGATGATTGCTCGCGAGAAGAAGGCTGCATTATTGTCTGCCGCCGCTGGCGAAAACGTCTGCGATGTAACGAAACGTTGCATAGACCTTGTATTAAAGGAAGGACGCGAAAATGTCATGCAATTCATTGCCAACTCATTCATTACTCTTTACCGTCAACAGAATAACATCATTCGAGGGAAGCTCACTACCGCTGTTGCTGTCACTCCTGCTACAGAGCAGAAGATGCGCAAAATGGTAGAGAGTCGTACTAACGGAACTGTCGAATTCAAGACTGAAGTGAATCCCGACATTTTGGGTGGTTTCGTACTTGAGTATGATACTTACCGCATGGACACCTCAGTGAATACACAGTTGAATAATATTCTTAAACAATTAGCAAATTAACAATTATGTCAGACAAAATAAAACCAAGCGAAGTATCACAGGTGCTGTTAGAACAGCTGAAAGGCATATCTGCTTCCGCAAACTTCGATGAGGTCGGAACGGTGCTCACCGTCAGCGATGGTGTTGCTCGTATTTATGGTCTGCGTAATGCAGAGGCTAACGAACTCCTTGAGTTTGAGAATGGTACTATGGCCATTGTGATGAACCTTGAGGAGGATAACGTAGGTTGTGTATTGCTTGGTCCAACAAGTGGAATCAAGGAAGGTCAGGTAGTTAAGCGTACAAAGCGTATTGCTTCAATACGTGTCAACGACAATATGCTTGGTCGTGTTATCAATCCGCTCGGACAGGCTATTGATGGACAAGGAGACATAGATATGTCAGATGCCCTTGAGATGCCACTTGACCGTAAGGCACCTGGCGTTATCTATCGTCAGCCAGTAAAAGAGCCTTTGCAGACAGGCATAAAAGCCGTTGACTCGATGATACCTATCGGACGTGGTCAGCGTGAGCTCATCATCGGAGACCGTCAGACTGGTAAGACAGCAATAGCCATAGATACAATCATCAACCAAAAATCTTACTATGAAGCAGGAAAACCTGTATATTGTATATATGTTGCTATAGGTCAAAAGGCATCTACTGTAGCTGCTTTGGTAGCTAACTTGAAGGAACGCGGTGCTATGCCATATACAATAGTAGTTGCAGCAACAGCCAGTGACCCAGCTGCCATGCAATACTACGCACCATTCGCCGGTGCTGCCATTGGTGAATATTTCCGTGACCGTGGCATGCACGCATTGGTAGTATATGACGACTTATCAAAACAGGCTGTAGCCTATCGTGAGGTATCTCTGATTTTGCGTCGTCCTTCTGGACGTGAAGCATATCCTGGTGATGTATTCTATCTTCACTCTCGTCTGCTTGAGCGTGCAGCCAAGATAAATGAGCAGCAGGAAGTAGCCGAGCAGATGAACGACCTACCAGATAGTCTCAAAGGCAAAGTAAAAGGCGGTGGTTCACTCACAGCATTGCCAATCATTGAAACACAGGCAGGCGATGTATCTGCCTACATTCCAACAAACGTGATATCAATCACTGATGGTCAGATATACCTTGAGTCAGACCTATTCAATCAGGGTTTCCGTCCTGCTATAAATGTAGGAATCTCGGTATCTCGTGTAGGTGGTTCTGCTCAAATAAAATCAATGAAAAAGGTAGCAGGTACGCTTAAGATTGACCAGGCACAGTATCGTGAGCTTGAGAGTTTCTCCAAGTTCTCTTCTGATATGGATGCAGTTACAGCTATGACGCTTGACCGTGGACGTAAGAACAACCAGTTGCTCATTCAGCCACAATATTCACCAATGCCAGTTGGTGAACAGATAGCTATCTTGTATTGTGGCACCAAGGGACTGATGGCTTCCGTACCTGTTGAGAAAGTGCGTGACTGTCAGGATCAATTCCTCGACACTATGCGAGCTAAGCATAAAGATGTAATCGACCTTCTCGGTTCTGGCAACATCAATGATGATGCAACAAAAGTAATTGCTGACTGCATGGCCGACGTAGCTGCTGCATTTAAGAGTTAAGTATTAATCGCTTAATTATCAACACAAAAGATGCCATCATTAAAAGAAATAAAAAACAGAATAACATCAGTTCAGAGTACCCGCAAGATTACGAGTGCAATGAAGATGGTGGCCTCAAGCAAACTGCATCACGCACAGCAGATGATTGAGAATATGCTTCCATACGAAAGTATGTTGGAGCATATACTTAAATCCTTTCTTGCCTCTGATGTGGAAGCAAAAGGTAGCATTACGCAGCCTAGGCAGGTAAGAAAAGTTGCTCTACTCGTATTCTCAAGTAATTCAAGCCTTTGTGGTGGTTTCAATGCCAATGTATTGAAACTGATGCAGAAAGTTATTGAAAAATATGAGGAGCAGCACATTGATATCGTAGTTTATCCTATAGGGCGCAAGGTGGCTGAAAAAGTGCAGAAAATGGGAATAAAATCAGCAGGCAATTTCAGTCAATTAGCTGATAAACCTAATTCCATACAATGCGCAGAAATAGGTCGTCAGTTGCAATCTGATTTCGATAGTGGATTGATAGACAAGGTTGACATGATTTATCATCATTTCAAAAGCGCTGGCTCACAGATTTTGCAGCGTAAGACTTTGTTACCAATCGACATTGAGACTGCAATGGATTATGATCATGAGCGTGACCTCAAAAGCACCATTGCAACAGAGAAAGCCTCTGAGTATCTGAAGAAAAAGGGACAGCAACACGAATACGAGAACAAGAAAGGTACAGCACTGAACGATAATTTCATTGTTGAGCCTGATATGCAGACTGTGTTGTCAATGCTTGTTCCTCGATATGTAAATCTGATGCTCTACACCGCCCTACTCGACAGCAATGCTTCAGAGCATGCAGCACGTATGGTTGCAATGCAGACGGCAACAGACAATGCTGATGAACTGCTGAAGGAATTAAACTTGCAATACAACAAGTCAAGACAACAAGCCATAACAAACGAACTGCTTGACATCGTTGGAGGCTCCGTAAACAATTAAATTTTTATCTGAAAATAAAAAAGTAATAATTGGATGGTTATGTGCTGTCTGGTTATTACTTTTTTTATTACCTAAAAAATCAATAATTAAATGAACAAACTACTAATAAAAACAGGTGTTGCACTAACGATGCTAGCCATGCTCTTTGTCATGACTTCTGCTGAGCGTCGTTTCACCATCTATATGATTGGCGACTCTACCATGGCCAATAAAGACATAAAGAAAGGTCAGGAACGCGGTTGGGGCATGGCACTGCAGGGTTTTTTCTCAGACAATGTGATTGTTGACAACCGTGCACTGAATGGTCGCAGTTCTCGCAGTTTCATTATTGAGGGTCACTGGCAAAAGGTATATGACGCAATGATGCCTGGTGATTACCTTGTCATACAGTTTGGCCACAACGATGAAAAGGGAAAGATTGAAAAGAATAACAAACGCCATACCGAACCTGGTCTCACCTTCGATGATAATTACCGCATGTTCATACGCGCAGCACAGGAGAAAGGCGTTACACCAATCGTCATGAATGCCGTAGTACGCCGAAATTTCTATCGTCAAAGCGACCTAAGCGTTGACGATGAATCACTGCGCGGAGCCAAGGGAAATGGTACGGAAAAGATAAACAGTGACACACTCATTGACACCCATGGACAATACATCGTAACTCCTGCTAATGTGGCAAAGATGATGCGAGTACCCTACGTAGATGCTAACAAGATAACTAAGGACTTAGAAAATGGTCTCGGCGTAGAAGGTTCTCGCAAACTCCACATGATAAGTGCCGTAAAGAACGGCAAGGACAATACCCATTACACTGTATATGGAGCCCACGAAGTAGCCTCGCGACTTGTAGATGCTATGGCTGACGTATGCCCCGAACTGAAACCTTACGTACGTCATTACGATTACATCGTTTCTGCCACTGGCCATGGCAACTACCTCTCATTGCAGGAAGCTGTTGACGCTGCAACCAAAAACAAGCAAACGGAAATCTATGTCATTGATGGCGAGTTCCACCGTCCACAGTTGCAGGGAAAGAAGATAAAAATCATCAAGACCTGCTATGTAAAAATAATACCATAAATCTTCAGATATTCAGTACGATGCATCTTGCGTAGTAATTGGATAGCATTTAGTCAGTAAAAGAATAGCAATTACCTTGTAATCGCTACCTGATTACAAGGTAATTGCTATCTTTTTACAATATGTAGTGAATAATAACCAATAGTATCTATAACGATACGCAAGGCTTTGAAATAAATAATGAATAATCATCAAACATCCAGATTTCCTTTATGATATTCTGGTTCGATTTGATTAAGCATTTTAATTGTGGCCTTAATAGCAGCCTCCGTTTGGTCAGCATCAAGAGCTCTCGTACGCAATACTCTACCGTCTTTCATGCGCCACGTTATCTGCGTTTGTACCAAAGCATCAGTCCTGCCGCCTGGAGGAATGCTTACTGCATAGTTCTCAAGCATAGGGAATGTACGTCCCAATACCTCCTTATATATATTACGAAGAGCCTTAACAAAAGCATCATATTGTCCGTCTCCACTTGAGTCTGCCTCATAACGCTTTCCATCAATATCTATCTTTACGCAAGCATGAGGTTTCAATCCATAGGAAAGACTTACCATATATCCCTTCAAACGAACTCTATCCTCGGGAGCGGAGTGTTTCAATACATCAGCTACGATAAAAGGCAAGTCCTCTTGAGTTACCAAAGCTTTACGATCACCCAATTCTGTAATTCTGCGTGTGACCTTACGCGTCTGCTCAGGCGTGAGTTCCAATCCTAACTCCTTGAGATTCTTCTCTATATTTGCCTTGCCTGAGTTTTTGCCCAAGGCATATTCGCGTTTTCGCCCAAAGCGCTCAGGAACGAGAGCATTGCAATATAGGTTGTGCTTATTGTCTCCGTCAGCATGAACTCCGGCAACCTGTGTAAACACATTTTCACCAACTATCGGTTGATTGGGTGCAACAACTACTCCACTATATCCTTCAACGACTTTGCTGACTTCATTGAGCATACTTTCCTCAACAGATGTTTCTATGCCACACTGGTCATGCAATACAGCTTGCACGGAAGCAAGAGGCGCATTACCACAGCGTTCCCCTAATCCATTTACCGTTACATGTACACCTCGAGCGCCACTGGTAACAGCAGAGAGCGTATTACCTACTGCCAGGTCATAGTCGTTGTGGGAATGAAAATCAAAGTGAGTATTCGGAAAACGGCTGACCATATCCTTGAAGAAAACGGCCGTCTGTTTCGGAGTTAATATTCCAAGTGTGTCAGGAAGCATAAAACGACAAATGCCTATATCCTGCAATGATTCTATCATATGATATACATACTCAGGAGAGTCTATCATACCATTTGACCAATCTTCAAGATATATATTTACACTAAGCCCTTTGTCTTTTGCCATTCTGACGTTTTCAACGATGTCAGCAATATGTTCATCAGGTGTTTTGTTAAGCTGATGGACACAATGGTTCTTTGAGCCTTTTGTCAACAAATTTATAATCCTGCCTCCACATTCACATATCCAGTCAATAGATTTTCCGCCATCAACAAATCCCAGGACCTCTACAGAGTCAAGACATCCTAACTGATTAGCATAGCGACAAATCATTTTTACGGCATCTTTTTCGCCTTCTGATACGCGTGCTGATGCAACCTCTATACGATCTACTTTTACATCTCGTAACAAGAGGCGTGCAATACTCAATTTTTCATGCGGAAGGAAAGAAACTCCGTTTGTCTGCTCACCATCACGGAGCGTTGAATCCATTATTTCTATTTTTCTTTCTGTCATCTTTCAACGTGCAGCTTTTATGTCGTAAAAATCACAACTCTTTTATCTTTCAGCCCAATCGCTTCGATCAAGATTTCTGTAACCCACAGCTTCAGCAATCTGATTAAAGCCAATAGTTTCTAAACCAGCAAGATCAGCAATGGTTCGTGCGACTTTCAGTATTCTGCTATACGCTCTGGCACTTAATCTGAATTTTTCCATTGCCATACGCAGCATTTCAAGCGACTGGTCATCTGGTACAGCAAAGATTTTCAGTAGTTTCTCGGTCATTTGAGCATTACAGTGGATATCCTTAAAATCCTTAAACCTTTCTTCCTGTATTTTCCTTGCGGCAATAACTCTTTGTCTAATCACAGCCGAAGACTCACCAGGTTTAAGTTGCGCTAACTGGGCAAACGGAACAGCTTGTATTTCACACTGAATATCAATACGGTCAAGCATTGGTCCACTTATCTTCGACATATATCTATGTATCTGTCCAGGAGTACAGATACAATTATGTGTACGATCACCATAATACCCGCAAGGACAAGGGTTGGCACTTGCAACGAACATAAAGGAACAGGGATATTCTAATGTGTATTTTGCTCGTGAAATGGTAATCTTCCTGTCTTCCAACGGCTGACGCAAGACTTCAAGAGTACTTTTACTAAACTCTGGTAATTCATCAGCAAATAACACTCCGTTATGTGCAAGACTGATTTCTCCTGGTTGTGGTGTAGCTCCTCCTCCTACCAATGCAACTTGCGAAATAGTATGATGAGGTGCACGAAAAGGCCTACGATAAATAAGCGACTGGTCTGTACCTAATTTACCTGCAACGGAATGGATTTGAGTTGTTTCCAAACTTTCAGCCAAAGACAATGGCGGCAAGATACTTGGTAGGCGTTTCGCCATCATACTTTTTCCAGAACCTGGAGGACCTACCATAATCAAATTATGTCCCCCAGCAGCAGCAACCTCCATAGCTCGTTTGACAAACTCCTGTCCTTTTACATCAGCAAAATCAAGCTCTGTCGTCTCTGCCTGCTGCTCATAAAACACCTTTCGTGTATCTACGATAAGAGGTTCTGCGTCCGTTTGTCCAGAAAGAAACTGTACTACTTCAAGCAATGTCTCCATTCCATATACTTCGAGATTGTTTACAACAGCAGCCTCACGTGCATTTTCCTTAGGAACGATTAATCCCTTGAATTTCTCTTTTCGTGCTAATATGGCAATAGGTAAGACTCCTGTTACGGGTTTTAATCTCCCATCGAGACCAATCTCGCCAATAAGCATATACTCATGCAGTTTGTCTGATACAATACTCTCGTCAGCGGCAAGTAGTCCTACCGCCATTGGCAAATCGTAGGCAGACCCTTCTTTTCTTATATTTGCTGGAGCAAGATTTATTGTTATTGCTTTATGTGGAAATTTAAATCCACTATAGCCTACAGCAGAAGTTATTCTTCCAAGACTCTCGCGAACAGCCTCGCCGCCAAGTCCTGAAAGAATAAACTTCATACCTGATTCAACACTGATTTCTACTGTTACAGTATTGACACTAAGGCCATTTACTGCTGCACAATAAGTCTTTACCAGCATATTAACCCTTATATTACATTTTAGCCATAGCCTGCTCCAAGTCGGAAATAATATCTTCCACGTTTTCGATTCCTACGGAAAGACGAACTAAATCCGGTGCTACTCCAGCTTCGCGCAACTGTTCTTCTGACATCTGTCGATGCGTGTGACTTGCTGGATGCAATACACAGGTTCGTGCATCTGCAACATGGGTAACTATTGATATGAAATCAAGATTATCCATAAATTTGATAGCTTCCTCACGACTACCTTTTAATCCAAATGCTATCACACCACAGGAACCGTTTGGCAAGTATTTCTGACCAAGCTCATAATATTTATTACTCTTGAGGCCGCAATAGTTCACCCAACCTACTTTTTCATTCTTTTCAAGCCATTCTGCTACTTTCTGAGCGTTAGCACAATGCTGCTTCATGCGAAGAGCAAGTGTTTCAAGTCCAAGATTAAGCAAGAATGAATTCTGAGGAGCAGGAATAGAACCCAAATCGCGCATTAGCTGTGACACCAACTTTGTAATATAGGCAAGTTTTCCGAATGCCTTGGTATAAGTCAGTCCATGATAAGACTCATCAGGTGTAGTAAGTCCACAATATTTCTTTCCATACTTCTCCCAATCGAAATTACCAGAGTCAACAACAACACCTCCTACCTGTGTAGCGTGACCATCCATATATTTTGTCGTTGAATGTGTTACGATATCACATCCCCATTCAAATGGACGACAATTAACAGGTGTTGCAAATGTGTTGTCCACAATTAGTGGCACACCATGCTTATGAGCAATTTTCGCAAAACGTTCTATGTCAAAAACATTACCACCAGGATTAGATATCGTTTCGCCAAAGAAGCACTTAGTGTTATCCTTAAAACATGCTTCTATCTTCTCATCATCCCAGTCTGGGTCAATAAAAGTACATTCAATTCCTAACTTCTTCATGGTCACTCCAAACAGATTGAATGTGCCACCGTAAATGGTGTTAGAAGTTATGAAATGATCACCTGCTTCGCATATATTAAAGATTGCATAGAAATTTGCTGCCTGACCTGATGAAGTAAGCACAGCTCCTACCCCACCCTCAAGTGCAGCGATTTTCTTTGCTACTGCATCATTAGTTGGGTTTGCAAGTCGTGTATAAAAATATCCAGAATCCTTAAGGTCAAATAAGCGAGCCATCTGCTCACTGGTGTCATACTTAAATGTTGTTGACTGATAGATTGGCAACTGCTGAGGTTCACCTTTCGTTGGTTTCCAACCACCGTGAATACATATCGTTTCAATATTCTTTTTCATATCACTTGTTGTTATTTGATTTTTCTATCAATTTAAATATTTCTTCTGTAGCACCAGAATTAGACTTTACGTAGTTTTCAGCTGCTTCTGAAGCTTTTTGGAGTTTTTGTTCATCTGATATAAAATCATTCATCACCTGTTTGAAATCATCAGAATTTTTAATTTCAATGCCACCTCCGCAAGATTTCAACTCTTGTGCTTCGACGAATTTTGAATTGTTAGGTCCAAATATTACAGGAATACCCCAAACTGCTGCTTCTGGTAAATTGTGTATACTTACTCCGAATCCACCACCTACATACGCTATATTACCGTATTTATATATTGACGACAATAAACCGAAACAATCTATTATCAGAATTTCTATATCTTTTAAATTATCATCAGCCGTTATTTGTGTATACCTTTTAACAGTCCTACCTTCAAGCATTTTTTGTATTTTACACAAATGGTTTTCGTCAATGACATGGGGTGCAATAATTAATTTCCAATCCTTGTGTTGTTCAAAGTACGGTATAAAAATTTCTTCGTCTGGTTCCCAAGAACTACCTGCGACAAATACTTTTTGATTGTTTTTGAAATTTTCTACAATCTCTATCTCCTTACTTTGACGTGCTATCTGTATTACTCTGTCAAAACGAGTATCACCTGTTACATCAACTTTATCAATTCCAATACTATGCAACAACTTACAACTTTGTTCGTTTTGAACAAAGAAATGAGTAAAGCATTTTAATACATTCTTATACCTCCTTCCGTACCATTTAAAGAATATCTGATTCGGACGAAATATGCTACTTACGCTGTAAACAGGAACATTTCTATGCTTTAGTATGTGAAGGTAATTATACCAAAATTCATATTTAATGAAGAAAGCGACAGAGGGACGGATAATCCGAAGAAAACGTATGGCATTTGTTGGAGTATCTATTGGCAGGTAGCATATTATATCTGCGCCATTATAGTCTTTACGAACTTCATAACCTGAAGGAGAAAAAAAAGTTAAGAGAATTTTCTTCTCTGGATATATACGCCTGAATTCTTCAATGATTGGACGTCCTTGTTCAAATTCGCCCAATGATGCAGCATGAAACCATGCATAATCGGAATTTTGATCAACCTTTTCCTTCAAATATGAGAATGCTGCACGTTCTCCTTTCCACATCAGTCTTACCTTTTGGGAAAAGAAACTCGCTATAAACACACCAAATTCGTATATATAAAATATAATATTATACATCATCCTAATGTTTTTACAGCTTTGCTTATTCGACTTAATGTTTCTTCTTTGCCGAGATATGCTGATATGTCAAACATGCCAGGTCCTTTTCCTTCTCCTACGAGACACAAACGGAAAGCATTCATAACATCACCCAATTTGTAGCCTTTTTCTTCTATCCAATTCATTACAACACGCTCTTGACCAATAACGGAGAAATCGTCAATGTCTTTCAATACCATAGACAATTCTGTCATTACACGTGCAGAATCTTCCTTCCAACGTTTCTTTACTGTTTTTTCATCATAAGTGCGAGGTGCGAAGAAGAAGAACGAGCACAAAGGCCACAATTCACTTACAAAGTTCACCCTGTCCTTCATCATGCCTACTACTTGAGTAATACGCTCTTGGCTAACATCCGCTCCATTGTTAGCCACTATCGGAGCAAACTGTTTGGCAATTTCCTCTGCTGACTTCTTCAATATATACTCATGGTTAAACCAGATGCACTTCTTATAATCAAATTTTGCGCCTGCTTTTGAACAACGTGAAATATCAAAGGCATTAACCAGTTCTTCTAAAGTAAAAATCTCTTGCTCTGTACCTGGATTCCATCCAAGTAATGCTAAGAAATTGACAACAGCCTCGGGGAAGTAACCACTCTCGCGAAATCCGGTGCTAACCTCTCCTGTCTTTGGATCGTGCCATTCCAATGGAAAGACAGGAAAGCCCAGTCTGTCACCATCACGCTTCGACAACTTACCTTTACCCTCGGGCTTTAGCAACAGAGGCAAGTGTGCAAACTGTGGCATCGTATCTTCCCACCCAAATGCCTTGTAAAGCAAAACATGCAATGGAGCACTGGGTAACCATTCTTCACCACGTATTACATGACTTACTTCCATAAGATGATCATCAACTATATTAGCCAAATGATATGTAGGTAATTCATCAGCACTCTTGTAGAGTACCTTGTCATCAAGGATGTCGGTTTTTATGTGAACCTCTCCTCTTATCATATCGTTGACTATAACATCTTCGCCCGCATCTATCTTGAAGCGGACTACATACTGATGACCATCAGCAATAAGACTTTCTACTTCTTCTGCTGAAAGAGAAAGTGAATTACGCATTTCATGGCGTGTCTTTGCGTCATATTGAAAATTAGGAACTTCAACCCGTTTCTTTTCCAACTCTTCTGGAGTGTCAAAAGCTATATATGCTTTTCCTTTTTCTATAAGTTGTTTTACGTATTTTTTATATATATACCTACGTTCGCTTTGCCTGTAAGGACCTTTATTGCCTCCAAAACTTACACCTTCATCAAACGTTATACCAAGCCACCGAAAAGATTCTATTATATATTCTTCTGCTCCAGGAACGAAACGGTTAGAGTCTGTATCTTCTATACGAAAAATAAGGTCTCCATCGTTTTGTTTGGCAAAAAGGTAGTTAAATAAAGCCGTACGTACGCCTCCGATATGCAATGCCCCCGTGGGACTCGGAGCAAAGCGTACTCTTACTTTTCTATCCATCATCTTCTTTTTTGTTAGATAATTTATCTATTCTGTTGTGTGTATTATATGTTAAAACAATGCAAAGTTACTAATTTTTGTCGAATTACACAAATTTTAAACTCTTATATAGATATAACTCATTTTTTTTTTGTATTTTTGCAAGCAGAAACCCAAAAAACACTTACTATGGCAATGGAAAACGTCAACATCAGCAAGATTTCTGGTGTTAAATCATTCATAAAAATAGTATCAATCTTAGCAGTTGCAGTAACTCTAATCGTATTAGCTATGCCTAATACAGAGAAGCCGCGTCTAACATACGAAATAGGCAATCCTTGGCCCAATGCGCAACTTATATCTCCTGGTGAAATACTAATTCAGAAAGATCCAAAGATTGTGGAATTAGAACGGCAGGAAGCATTACAGAGTGAATACCTTCCATACTATAATCTTGATAAATCTATTGGTGAAAAACAGATTGCTGCATTCTTAAATCAGCAAGAAACATCAAATCTAAAGTTGTCGGCATATTGTCTGCAATCTGTTGCCGACATATTATCTGATTTGTATCAGCAAGGCATATTGTCACACAGTGAATACCTACAGATGATAGGCTCGGATAGTACTGCTGCTATTGTTATCATTGACAATAAAAATGCTAACAAGCGGTTTGTCAAGGACTGCATATCTACAAAACAAGCTTATGAACGCCTGTTTAATGATAAAAGAATCGAAGCCGACAAGGAACTGCTATTAAAAAACAACATCAATGAGTTCATAGTTCCTAATGTCACATACGATGCAAGGCGTAGCGAACAAGCTAAGCACGATATTATCTCCATGATTTCCACAAATTCAGGAGTTATCAAACCTGGTCAGGAAATAATCAACAGAGGTGACATCATTACCGAGGAAAAAGCACGCATGATTGACAGTTACAATAATTTCATTGATGCACAGTCAAACAGCACTTGGTATGATCTGCTGAGAACTAATGGTATTCAGTGGATATATGTAGCAATCCTTATGCTCCAACTGATGTTATATCTTCAGTTGTATCGCAGAGATTATTTACCCAAGCAGAGGTCGCTTAACATGGTTTTCTTCCTTATGACCATTTTTCCTGTTGCCAATTCCATCATCATGCGATTCGATCCACGAAACATATATATACTCCCAATATGCTTGGTGCCCATGTTTATACGTGTGTTTCTCGATTCACGTACAGCATTCATGACACATACTGCCGTAGTATTGATATGTGCCGCACCAGTAAGTGACAAGTTCGAATACATATTCATACAGATGTCTGCAGGCATAATTTCCATTTGCGGACTGCGTACCATATCTAAGCGTTCCAATATGTTTCTTGTGGCTTTTTATGTCTCAGTAACCTGCTTAATCACATATACAATAGCAAAGTTTCTTGACAACAAAGACGTTACATTCGATATATTAAAACATTCATATATATGTTTCATTCTCAACGGAATATTATTATTATTGGCTTATCCTCTTATGTTTTTCGTTGAGAGAGTGTTCGGATTTATTTCACCTGTCACATTGATAGAACTTTCTGACACTAATCGTGGAATACTACGTGAATTATCAGAAAGGGCTCCAGGGACTTTCCAGCACTCTATCATGGTAGGAAATCTTGCAGCAGCCATAGCCTCTGAGATAGGGGCAAAAAGTCTCATGGTTCGTACTGGCGCTTTATACCATGACATTGGAAAACTACGCCGTCCTACTTTCTTTACAGAGAATCAGGCAGGTATCAATCCGCATACGAGACTAACGCCACAGGTAAGTGCTAAAGTCATTATATCTCATGTGGCAGATGGTATAGAAAAAGCAAAGGAAAACGGTGTACCAGATGTATTACGTAATTTCATTCTTACACATCATGGTAATGGATTAACCAAGTATTTTTATAATACATATAAGAATGAACATCCAAATGAAGAAATAGATGACACTCCATTTCGTTATCCTGGTCCCAATCCTTTCTCAAAAGAGCAAGCTATTCTGATGATGGCTGATGCCGTTGAGGCAGCCTCACGTTCTCTTAACAAATACGATGAAGAATCTTTGGCCTCCCTAGTAAATAAGATTATCGACTCGCAGGTTGGTGAAGGATTTTTCAATGAATGTCCTATAACTTTCCGCGATATAGCAACGGCAAAACGCATTCTTATCGAACGTCTAGGGGCGATTTATCATCCAAGAATACAATATCCAGAGTTGACAAACAATATCAAGCAAAATGAGAAAGAATAGTATTAGTCGTTTTTCCATAAGACGCTGGTGGCAAAATCTTGGTTTTGGTATAGAGTCAAAAAGTGATTATACTTATCTACATGAAGTCCTGCGTGAATCTTTGCCCTACTATGCGTATGATGACCTTTTATTACGGCATCCTTCAGCAACTCCACAAGAACATAGAATTGCCAGGCTTCTCTTTCGTATGTGCAACGCAGAACGCAGTAAACACATAAGATTGTTAGGCAACTATTCCGAGTTGGAAAAAGATGCTATAGAAACTGCTACAGGTGTTGATTTTAATTCTCACGACAGAGCAAAACATATACATAACGCCGATATCATCATCGTAAAAAACATACTCGCTGACAACCAGGAAATATGGCAAAGTATTCTAAACCAAAGACACGTTATTACATTTGACATGGTCTGCATAGGCTTTGCGTTGTTTGACATAAAGCGTTACTCTGAACATTATCATATATCACACCCATGAAACTGTCTAAAATTTACACTCGAACTGGTGACTTGGGCTCTACTTCCCTTGTGGGCGGAGTACGAGTATCAAAAGATTGTGAACGTATTGAAGCCTATGGTACTGTAGATGAATTATCTTCTCATTTAGGATTGTTACGGGCTTACATCAACGAAGAAGCCAAGATGCCTTATGAGCCATCGTCAGTTTTCAACAATCTTGCAGAATACATACTGCATATACAGAACATTCTTTTTAGTATAAGTACATATCTTGCTACTGATACACAACAAACGCCATTATATTCTTCGGCAAAATTTGAAAGTAGCGAGATTGACACGCTTGAACAACAAATAGATATTCTCAATAGCACTCTGCCCGAGTTGGATAGTTTCGTATTGCCAGGAGAGAGTATAGCAGCTGCACAATGCCATGTATGCCGCACTGTATGTCGCAGAGCAGAAAGACGTATTATCAGTCTCAAAAAAACTCTTTGCAATGAGGATGTTAATGATTATACTACAGAATTTAATGTTCACATACTATTTTTTTTCAACAGATTATCCGATTATCTCTTCGTTTTAGCACGAAAATTAAACTTTCTTAGCAATATAGAAGAAAAAACATGGAAAAAAACTTGCAGATAAAAAAAATTATTGTACCTTTGCACACGATTTATACATATCTACTGCACAAGCCGTGCGCAAGATACTTTTAATTATTAATTCGCTAATTATTAATAAACCATGTACTGGACACTTGAATTAGCTTCTAAATTAGAGGATGCTCCGTGGCCTGCCACAAAAGAGGAGCTGCTTGATTATGCCACCCGAAGCGGCATATCGCTCGAGGTGATAGAAAACCTTGAGGAACTTGAAGATGAGGATGAGGTCTATGACTCTATAGAAGATATCTGGCCTGACTACCCTACCAAAGAAGACTTTCTTTTCGACGAGGAAGAATATTAGTATCTACTCGTCAAAAAATGAAAACGGACAACTAACTACAAATACCGTGTGAGTAAATATTTTTTACCTTCACGGTATTTTATATGTTTTTCAATTAGATGTCGAGAAGGTATAACTTTTCAACTAGTCATTATAATAAATAATTTGAAACGAATTTTTCTGATTTACATTCATTCTGTACATAATCTTGACTTTTGATGTTTTAATTGTACAAACAAATAGTAAATCAGAAAGATTCGTTTCAAAGAAAAATCAAGGAATAGTCACAAACGGCTCTGAAAGAAATACAAAAGAAATTACTTCTTACTTTTTGTATCCGCAACAGTAGTTTTCTTCGTACTTGATTTCTTTGCTTCACCCTTTCCGCCTTCATATTTTGCGAGTTTGGCTTGCAGACGTTGTATTTCCTTGTTTTGCGTTTCTATCTGCTTACCCTGATTTGTAATAGTAGTAAGCATATTCTCTAGTTCCTCATTATCTATACCACCATACAGAGTACGAACACGAGATATGAAGTCTCCAAGAATATTCATGTAATTTGTGAACGCATCAAAAGGTCCGTCATATATGCCACGGTCAATATTGGCATTGCTCGGTTTCGTTGTCATGAAACGGAAATTGTTTGATGCCTGCAAATAATCCCAGTCTTGAAGCAAACGTGGATCTTTGGCTATTAACAGACGGTCTGCTACGCTATATAGCTTATTAAAGGCCTCACGTTGCATTTGATTACCGAGCCAAACGGAACAGTCACGCTCTTCATCCACCCACGAAAGAGTATCAGGAACATCAATAGCACCTACAGATGGATACTTATCTATGACCTCCGATGGTGTCAGGAACTCCAAACCTACATTCTTTGCACAGGCTGGCAATGCTTTAAGGAATTCAAGAATGTTGCTTGACAACGGTTGCGCTATGCCAAGAGCAGACAACTCCATAAATATATTTACGACTTGCTCTGTATCTGGACACGCTGCTATATTGTTGATATAAGTATCAGCAAACAACGGATAGCCATCCCATGCAGAGTTATTGAAACGCAAAGAAATATCGTCAGATAGATTAACATCACGTAGCAACAGCTTAAGGTTTGGAGCCATATTACAATTATAAACATAATGTGGTGATTTCCAACCAAGCACGTGTTTTGCTCCTTCTGTAAGCATTCCCTTATATCCGAGTGCTGCAACCTGAGCTCCTATTTCATCGGTATAAATAAGAGAAGAATTACGCATGACTGTAGGGCGTTTACCAAAATATTGCTCTATCTTATCTGACATCTTCTCTATGTCACGCTTGAAACTCTCTTCGTTTGCTAAACCAGCTAATCCGTGGGAATAAGGTTCGGTAAGGAATTCTACACAGCCTGTCTCATTGAGTTCCTGCAATTTTTCAATAACCTGTGGTGCATGTACCTCAAGTTGCTCCATTCCAACACCAGAAAGCGAAAAGGCAACACGAAAGTAGTTACCATTTTGCTCTATCATCTCTTGAATAGCAGAAAGAGCAGGCATATATGAGTTTTCAGCAATATAGGAGATACTACGCTCATTTTCGTAGTCATCATAATAATAATGATCAGTACCAATATCAAAAAAACGATATCTCTTCAGATGAATTATCTGATGTATCTCAAAGTATAAACAAATGGTTTTCATATTGTTGTATGTATTTGTTGATGGTTTTTATTTTATTAGTTCGGTATATAATTACGCTGATACTCTTCGTGGTCGAACCATCCCTTGGATAGTAGTTGTTCATAACATTGACGTATGCGCCAGCCAACCTTCTCCCATGTGATACGATCCACCTCTTTCATACCTTCTTCTGCGAGATAATCATGTAGGCTTTGGTTCATACATACTGAATATATAGCATCAGCCATGGCATGTATATCCCAATAATCCACTTTTATTACATTTGTAAGTATTTCACCACAACCAGATTGCTTGGATATGATAGAAGGACACCCACACTGCATTGCCTCAAGTGGAGCAATACCGAAAGGTTCTGAAACTGAAGGCATTACAAATACATCGGAGTTTTTATAGCACTCATATACTTGCTTGCCACGCTGAAAACCTGGGAAATGACATTTGTCAGCAATACCGTATGCTGCTGCCAATTCTATCATGGCAGCCATCATATCACCAGAACCAGCAAAACAGAAACGTATATTTTGTGTACGTTGCAATACGAGTTTGGCTGCTTCTATGAAATATTCCGGTCCTTTCTGCATGGTAATGCGTCCAAGATAGGTAACGACCTTTTCATTGGGAATCTTATGTGGCTCTATGCTTCTGTATTCTTCACTAAGGGGATATACAGCATTATGCATAGCAACACATTTGCGAGGGTCCTGATGATACTGATTTATTACAGTCTGACGTGTTAATTCTGAGACGCACATGATACAATCAGCATGGTCCATTCCATTTTTCTCTATGGAGTAAACCGTAGGATTTACTTTGCCACGCGAGCGGTCAAAGTCTGTAGCATGCACATGTATGCACAGAGGCTTCCCACTAACCATCTTTGCATGTACTCCAGCTGGATATGTGAGCCAATCATGAGCGTGAATAATTTCAAACTGCTCCGAGCGTGCAAGAACCCCTGCTATGATAGAGAAATTGTTAATTTCGTCGTGCAGGTTGCCTGGATAACCACCGGCAAATCCCATACAACCGAGATCATCAAGTCCTTGCATATAATTAAAATCAGCGTATATATGGTCACGAAAACGATAGTAATCCTCAGCTTTATGTCCTACAAATCGATGCTTAATATTATCATACTGCACATCACGCCAAGCGATAGGCACCTGGCTCATATTTATTATTTTAAGAAAATCCTCTTCTTCTCCTGTGGGGCGTGGCAGACAAAACGTCGTTTCCACATCACCTTGCATTGACAACCCCTTTGTAATGCCATATGATGCGACAGCCAGTCCACCGTATATTTTTGGAGGAAATTCCCAACCAAACATTAATACTTTCATATTGTTGAATTGAATACTGTGATATTGTTTAATTATATATTTCTATATCTACGTAAGAGATTATTGCTGATTATATTGATCAATAAGTTTCATCGTACGTAGTATTTCTGCCACATTCATGGCAAAAGCCATAGCGCCTCTTCCATGAAATGGAGGATTTCCATCAAAGAGTTCTGATATAGTACCAGTAGCATGGTACATCATCTCATCTTCAAACCCTATCATCTGACGCTGTACAAAACTGATTCTTGACTTTCCATAGACCTTTAGGCATGCCTCCATATAGAAGCCTCCAAGCCAAGGCCAAGCCGTACCAGAGTGGTAAGCATAGTCTCGCTGTACTTGAGGACCGACATACATAGGGTTATATCCTCCACTCTTTGGCGACAGAGTACGCAGTCCTTTTGGCGTTAGCAGTTCACGTGTACAGAAATCAATTACAGACTTTTGTTGCGATTTATCCAATGGTGAATAATCGAATGATACTGCGAAAATCATATTCGGACGCACATTCAAATCCGTAATGCCTTCTTCTACATAATCAAGCAGATACCCAGCAGGGGTGATAAATATTTGACAGAATGCTTCCTTTATCTTCTTTCCAATATTCAGATAGTTCTCTTGGTCTTTTTTCTTCTTCAATGCTTGTGATATTTCTGCTGCAAACATCAAAGTATTATACCAAAGTGAATTTATCTCAACTACGAAACCTGTACGAGGCACGACTGGTCTACCATTAGCCACGCTGTTCATCCATGTCATTGGTTTCTCACGACCATCGGTATATAACAAACCATTTTCTTTTAATTGCAGATTTATATGTCTGCCATTGACAATGTAATCAATTATGTCGAAAACCAGTTTTCCATACTCTTTTGCAGCTTCTTCTATACCGACCTTCTTGGCATATTGCTGTATCGTCCATACAGCCCAAAGTATCACATCTGGTTGTTCTATTTCATATATTTTTACAGTCAGAGGTTTTCCCGTCATAAACTCTTTTAGGCCTTTGACGGCAGTATTCATGACGCTATGGAAATAATCCAACTCGTCAATTGACAGTGTGAGTCCTGGTAATGATATAAACGTATCACGAGCACGCACCTTAAACCAAGGATATCCAGCAAGGAGATAGCGTTCCTTACCACTATTATTATGGAATTGGTGTGCAGCCGTAATAAGTGTATGATAGAAATTATCTCTTGGTAATCTTGCCGCTACAGCCTCATTGAATGTCTTCTTCAATGTTGCAGGCTTACATTCGCTTAGTGATGCTGTGAAAATTATTTCATCTCCTTTCTTACACTCTATCTCAAAGTATCCTGGCACATAGAGATCTTCTACGCATTCATATCCGCGTTCTGCCTCTTTGTAGTATTCTAAACCTTTATACCAGTTAGGCTGATACACAAAAGTATTCTTCTTTGAAAGTTGCATATACAACTCCGGATACTCCTTGTACATTGTGGTGCTTATGCCCCCGCTGACTTCTCTGTAATCTCGCATTGCCTGATAGTTTTCATGCGTTAATTCATCAGCGCGACGGAAAGCAAGATATGGGCGCAGGCGTAATGTTACTGGAGAATGTGCTTCGTCAATTGTATATCTAAGCATTACCCTGTCTGTATAGGTCTGAAATATCACTTCCTTACGTAGTAACACACCCCCCACCCTATACGTTGTCGTTGGTATTACATCACAATTGAAACCTCGTATGTATTTGTGACCATTAGGACTCATGACACCACCTTGATAAAAATGCAGCCCAAGGTTGAATTCTGCGCCATGCTGAACAACAGATGCGTCCAACGAAGACAGCAACACATGGTTTTCATCATCTATTGATGGGATTGGAACAACGAGCAGACCATGATACTTACGCGTGTTGCAGTCAACAACAGTACTGCTGGCATATGCACCAGAGCGACTTGTACGGAGAATTTCCTTACGGATACTTTCCTGCAGGTTGGTCATTAGAGCCTTGTCAAATTTAATATAACTACTCATAGATATTATTTAAGGTTTTTTAATTTTAAGTCTTGGTTTTGATTAGTTATTAAACTGGTTTGCATGAAATGTATCAATAATTTTTATGTTTATTGATAAATGTCACGCTTATTTAATGCACAAAGGTAATCAATTATTTGCTAAAAACAAAATTTTTCTTCTTTTTTTTCCCATCAGAAGCTAAAAATCCCCCTTTTATCTATGTTCATATTACTTTACACAGATAAAAAGGGGGGAAATCTACCTACTTGCAATTAGTATCTACAATGTTTGTTATAGCAATTACTGTTCTATAAGTTTATCAACTATTATCTCGTCACCTGTTTTAAGTTCGCCTGACAGTATTCTCTCACATACTACATCCTCAACATATGATTGTATGGCTCTGCGCAATGGGCGTGCACCATATTGGATGTCACATCCCTTTTCTGCCAGTTTGTCTTTAACCTCGTCAGTGACAGTCAGATGATATCCAATATTTTCGATTCGAGCACAGAGTGTAGTAAGTTCTATATCTACAATTCTCCTTATTGCTTTTTGGTCGAGTTGGTCAAAAGTGATTATTTCATCCAAACGGTTGAGGAACTCAGGAGCAAATTGTTTGCTTAAACTCTTTTGGATTACAGAACGAGCATGTTCCTTATCCTTCTCGCTATCAGCACCTGCTGCAAAGCCTACTCCATGAGCAAACTCACGCAACTGTCGAGTTCCAGTATTCGATGTCATGATGATAATGGTATTTCTGAAATCTATCAGACGGCCATTACCATCGGTCATACGTCCCTCATCAAGTACCTGCAACAGCATATTGAAAACGCTACCATTGGCTTTCTCAATCTCATCAAGCAAGACTATGGAATATGGTTTTCTACGTACTTTCTCTGTAAGCTGTCCTCCTTCTTCATAACCTACATATCCTGGAGGTGCTCCCACTAATCGCGAAGTATTAAATGACTCTGCGTACTCACTCATATCAATACGTATGATATCATCCTGAGTGCCGAACATTTCTTCTGCAAGTTTCTTTGCAAGATATGTCTTACCAACACCCGTAGGTCCTAGGAACATAAACACACCAATTGGTCGGTTAGGGTCATGTATTCCAACTCTGTTACGCTGAATGGCTCTTACCATCTTTTCTATTGCCTTGTCCTGCGAGATGACAGATGATTTCAGCCTGTCACCCATAGTACGCAGACGCTCTCCTTCGTTATCAGCCATGCGTTGTACAGGAATGCCTGTCATAGTTGCAACTACATTTGCTACATCAGTGGCAGAAACCTGTTCGCGAGACGATGTGTCATCCTTCTGCCAGTTGTTATTGAGCCGTGTGAGTTCCTCCTCATATTTTGTCTGCATATCTCGATAGTTTGCTGCCAACTCAAAGTTTTGATTATGCACGGCATCCAATTTCTTCTGCTTAGTTGTAACGATACGCTGCTCGAGTTCGGTAATGTCTGACGGAATCTCTACCTGATGAAGATGAATACGTGCACCAGCTTCGTCAAGTACATCGATTGCTTTATCGGGGAAAGCACGATCAGTAATATATCGTTGAGACAATTTGACACATGACATAACAGCATCTTCCGAATATGTGACGTGATGATATTCCTCATACTTTTCCTTAATATTCTCAAGTATGTGTATTGTCTGTTCGGGTGTAGATGGCTCTACGATTATTTTCTGGAATCGTCTTTCCAAAGCACCGTCCTTTTCTATCGACTTGCGATATTCATCAAGAGTTGTAGCGCCGATACATTGAACTGTGCCGCGTGCAAGTGCAGGTTTAAGCATATTTGCAGCGTCCATGGTCCCTGCAGCGCTACCAGCACCAATGATGGTGTGTATCTCATCAATGAAGATGATAATATCAGGGTTAGCCTCCAGTTCTTTAATCAGGTTTTTAATCCTTTCTTCAAACTGTCCGCGATACTTTGTACCTGCTACCATACCAGCAAGATCAAGTGCGACAAGTCGTTTGTTATGTAAAAAAGACGAGGTTTTACCTGATGCTATCAACTGTGCTAAGCCTTCTACTATAGCACTCTTACCTACACCAGGTTCGCCAATTAGTATGGGATTATTCTTCTTTCTACGACACAATATCTCTTGAAGACGTGTGATTTCTCTTTCGCGCCCAACGACAGGATCCATGTTTCCATCTCCTGCAACCTTCGTCAAGTCAATCGCAAAAGCATCTATTATAGGCGTTTTACCACTTGTTTTGGTTTTGCTCTTTTCCTCGGTCTTAGTATCACTGGCTTTATTCTGTCCTTCATTATCTTCCGTTTCTTCCTCATCCTCAGAAAGAGCCATACCATTAACCACATTCAATTCATCCTTCTCTGCAGCAGGATTGCTTATGTCTCTCTTTGTCTTATCATCGGTAAGACACTGTGTTACATTGTCGTAATTCATATTGTTCTTCTCTAATATCTCTCGTGCTTGATTATTATTGGAATCATGCAGTATGGCAAGCAATAAATGCTCTATCTGAACCGTACTTTGACGTGCCATACGGGCTTCCAAAGCCGCAAGCGTCATGAGTTTGTTGGCATTATCATCAAGTTCTGGATAAGCTACTTCAGCAGACTGATGGCTTTGCTCTTGCTTATCATAAAGATTATCCGCACCTTCTGTAATGTTTGCAGACTGATTGTCAACATCCTCAAGAAGTTGTGTTTCGCAGTCAATTGTAAGGTCTGCCTTGCTGACATTGAGCTTATCTATCACCTTATCTACTGCAGTGCCTCGTCTTTTAAGCATGGCCATAAGCAAATGCTCTGGTCTTACATACCGGCTTCTGTGTCTGCGTGCTTCTTTTTTCCCCTCATCAATGAGAGATGTTATGTTTTCAGAATAATTATTGTGCATATTGTGTAATTCTCTAAATATATGTTGCCATACAATAACAAATTGTGTGCCACATCATTTCAACTTGGTAAAAAGTCTGACTATAAATATAAATCCACGGAAACATAATTCTATCGCCATGGCTATCCATACGCCCCTCAGTCCCATAGTAGGCGCAAGTAGTAACGTCAATGTCACTCTTACTCCCCAAATGCTTGCAAGATTCATTAGCGATGGCACTAAGGTCTTACCCAATCCTACGAATATGCTCATAGCTACTATTGCGGCAGCAAAGCCAGGCTCTGCCCATGCTTCAATCCTAAGTATTTCTGTACCGAGTGCTATTACTGCTTTATCAGGGGTAATCACTGAGAGCATCTGCGGAGCATACAGCCACATAATCACTCCCATGAATGCCATAATTCCCATGCCCATAAGCATACATATCCATGCAAATGAGCGCATCAAGTGGGGTTTCATTGCTCCTTTGCTTTGGCCAACCAATGTAGTAGCGGCTTCAGCTATACCGTGTCCTGGCATATAACACAGGCTTTCTACGTTTATTGCAAATGTATTTGCAGCTATAGCAACCGTGCCAAGTGGAGCTATTATCGCACTGATTGCAACCTGTGCCGTACACATTACGCCTCTCTCTAATCCTATAGGAATTCCTACTCTGCTCGCTTTTATCAATACTCTGCGACGTGGACGAAAGTCAAGCATGGTATCTTGCTTGAAATTCAAAATCTTATCATGCATCACCATATAATATAGCATACATACCATGGTGATAAAATATGCTACTGCGGTACCATAAGCGGCACCTGCTGTGCCAAGGTTGCAGACGAATATAAAAAGGTAATTGAATATAATATCCAAGAAACACATGGCAACCATCAACATGCTTGGCGTCTTGATATTTCCAGAACATCTCAGACTACCTGCAGCTATATTATTGCATACGATAAGTGGTATTGCACAAGCGAATATTGCAAAGTATTCCGTTGCCATATCACAGATGTGTTCTGAGGCTCCAAGCCAATGAGGGAGGTATGGTGAGAGGCACAGTCCAATGAGTGACAACAGGCAAGCATATATAAATCCAGAGAATAGTCCTTGCCTTATAACACTACGTGCAGTAGCATTATCTCCTGCACCTACCCTATGCGCTACCTGGACGGAAAAACCTGAAGCAAATGCGGAAGCAAGACCGCCAAACAACCATATTGTGGTGGATACCAATCCTACAGCGGCAGCCTCGTCGGTTGATAGATGCCCGAGCATTGACGCATCAATTACTTGCATAAGGATAAACGAGAACTGAGCAACTATGGCTGGCATAGATAATAATACGGTGAGATGAAACTTCTGTCGAAGTGTCATCTCACCATTTTTATCTCTCACGAGCTCAAGCAGTTCGTCTTTTGTCATCGTTATCCTTTCTAATCGCTATCAGATAGTCTTGTAAAAGCTATCTGATTACTATGTAAAAGCTATCTGATTACTGTGTAAAAGCTATGTGATTATGACGTAATAACTATCTGATTACATCATTTACCCTCAACCTCATAGCATTTGCATGCGCTTCAAGCTGTTCGTTTTCTGCCATACATACCACGGCAGGACCAATAGTTCGCACACCTTCTTCTGTAAGATGTTGGAAAGTAACCTTACGATTGTAACTATCAAGGTTTACGCCATTATATGCAAGTGCATAACCATGAGTCGGCAATGTATGATTAGTACCTGATGCATAGTCGCCAGCTGATTCGCACGCAAAAGTACCCAGGAACACACTACCTGCATTTACCACCTTATCTGACAACTGCTCAAAATCAGATGTAGCAATGATAAGATGTTCAGGAGCGTAGGCATTTGACAGAGCCATGGCTTCGTTCTTATCCTTAACAAGTACGAATTGCGAATTATCAAGTGACTTTTCTGCAATCTCCTTGCGTGGAAGTAGAGCCAACTGTCTATTGGTTTCCTTTACTACTTCTTCGAGCATTTTCTCCGATGTTGTAATTAGAATTACCTGAGAGTCTATGCCATGCTCTGCTTGCGACAGTAAATCCGCTGCTACATATTGAGTATTGCTGGTCTCATCAGCAATGACGCATACTTCAGATGGACCAGCCGGCATATCTATTGCTACATCGTGGAGCGACACTTGCTGCTTGGCTGCCATAACATACTGATTGCCTGGTCCAAAGATTTTATATACCTTAGGAACACTCTGTGTACCGTATGCCATTGCACCGATAGCCTGTACTCCGCCAATCTTGAATATTTTGCTGACTCCTGCAACCTTTGCAGCCATAAGAATAGCAGGATTTACTTTGCCTTCTTTGTTCGGAGGTGTACATAGTACGATTTCTTTGCATCCTGCAATCTTTGCAGGTGTAGCTAGCATGAGTACCGTAGAAAACAACGGAGCCGTCCCACCTGGAATATACAGACCTACTTTTTCTATGGCAATGCTTTTCTGCCAGCAGACCACGCCATTTGCTGTAGTGACTTTCTCGCCATTAAAGCACTGTGCCTCATGAAAACGTTTTATACCTTTATGAGCAAGTATAAGCGCCTCTTTCAGTTCCTGCGACACAAGTTTTTCTGCCTCTTCCAGTTCTTTCTCAGATACAAGCAATGATTTCAGTCGTACCTTATCAAATTTCTCTTCATATGCTATTACAGCCTCGTCTCCATTCGCCTTCACGTCATCAAGCACTGAACGTACGGTTGCATTCAGTTGTGTAACGTCAATGTGTGGACGTACGCAGATTGATGCATACTGCTCTGGTTTTGGATATTTTATGATATTCATATATCTTATGGTGGGTTCTATAAATTAGCTTTTGTCAGATTTTCTGATTTATTTGAGTTTCCCCTTCTGGGCATCGAGCTATACGTTCGAGTGTAGAGTCTTACAATAGAAGAACATAGCAAGCCATGTAACTTAAGATGCATTATAAAATCATCTTTTCTATTGGCAATACCAATATTCCTTCTGCGCCTACAGCCTTCAACTGACCAACGATTTCCCAAAAGTGCTTCTGATCAATCACTGCATGAATACTCGTCCATCCTTCTGTAGCTAAAGGCAGTATTGTAGGAGATTTGATACCTGGAAGAATTTCACAGATATCCTTTACCTTGTCAGAAGGTGCATTCATAAGCACATATTTCTTGTCCTCTGCAACGAGCACTGACTTTATGCGGAAGAGGAAATCGTCAAGAATAGCCTGTTTCTCTGCAGACAATTTCTTGTTTCCTATTAGCAATGCCTCGCTCTTCATAACGACCTCAACCTCACGAAGCTTGTTGCTCACGAGTGTAGAGCCCGATGACACTATGTCAAAGATTCCATCAGCAAGTCCTATGCCAGGTGCTATCTCTACAGAACCCTGTATTACATGTATATCTATATTTATGCCTTGCTCATCAGCAAACTTCTTTAGAATATTGGGGTATGACGTGGCTATTTTCTTTCCATCAAACCACTTTACTCCCGTGTAATCAACCTCCTCAGGGATAGCAAGCGAGATACGACACTTAGAGAAGCCAAGACGCTTTACTATTTCTGCGTCTCTGCCACGCTCTACAAATTCATTTTCACCGACAATACCTATGTCTGCCATACCACTGGCTACGAACTCCGGTATGTCATCATCACGAAGATACAAAACTTCAAGTTGAAAATTACCTGACTGAACAAGCAACGTGCGACGTGCGCTGTTTATCTTTATTCCTGTCTCTTTTAAGAGGTTCATGGTGTCCTCATAAAGACGACCTTTTGATTGTACTGCAATTCTTAGCATCTTTTCTTATGTTTATTTATTATTATTTCAGTTTGTTATTATGTGTACTAACCAATTTACGAGGAAAGCACCATATATAAGTAATATGTATCGAATTAGTTTTCCTGTAGTTATTGACAGGAATGTTATGGCTATATTAGCCCTCATCAATCCTAAAAGGATAGTTATGGCAGAACCAAGTATTGGAATAAAGGCAAAGAATCCCATCCATGCTCCTCGTCCACGCATAAATCTGCGTGCCTTATCCATATGCTCTGGTTTCACATGTAGGTATTTCTCAAACCATTCTTCTTTTCCCATACGGCCTACACCATAGTTGAATATACTCCCCATGACATTGCCTGCTGTACCGTATAGCACCAACTGCCAAGGGCTTACGCCCATTGCCATGAGGGTTAACATGACGGCTTCACTCGAAAACGGGAAGAAACTGCCTGCAAGAAATGCAGCCAGAAACATACCCAAAGGACCGAACTGTATTAGTGTTTCTATCATTTACTACTTGCTACGACTAACTCTCAAATCATGCGCCTAATGGCATCGGCTACGATTTCCTGATTAAAATACAGCCAAATTGGCAGGCATATCCATGCAGGAGAGATTATACCAAATATAAAAGACCACAACAACTTCAGTGAGCCGCCTTTCATCGGTCCGTAGAGGAATGCCACTAAAGGAACGAATGCTACAAGAGAGTATATCCATACTATGCTTGCAATTCCGAGCATTACACCAGATAGATATGCCAGTGAAAGCGATTTCTTATTGTGGTATATACCACTCATTATGACAAATGATATCGCTACTGGTACTCCTATCGCAGCTTCTTTTCCCAAACCGCAGGCATATAATACAGCACCGATTATGACGAGCAGTACCGATATAGTCCACCTATTTACATACAGACCATACATTTATAAATCCTTACCTATGTCTCTACGGTTGTATTTTCCTTCAAATTTTATCTTCTCTGCTTCTTGGAAAGATTTCTGCAAAGCCTCTTCCTTATTTGCACCGTATGAACTGACGCATATGACGCGACCACCGGCAGTAACGATTTGTCCGTCTTTTTCTGCAGTTCCTGAATGGAATACGATTGAATCCTCTACATCTTCGATGCCTGTTATAGGGAAACCTTTCTTGTATTCTTGTGGATATCCTCCGCTAACCATCATTACGCACACTACTGAACGCGAATCGTATTCTATCGTTTTCGTATCAAGATTACCGTTTGCTACACCTTCTAACAAATCTACAATGTCACTTTTTAAGCGCAGCATCACAGATTCTGTTTCTGGATCACCCATACGGCAATTATATTCTATTACCATTGGTTCACCATTAACGTTGATTAGACCGAAGAATATAAAACCTTTGTAGCATATATTTTCATCTGCCAAACCTTTTACCGTAGGTTTGATGATACGTTCTTCTACTTTTTGCATCCATTCTTTTGTCGCAAACGGAACTGGTGTTACACTGCCCATTCCACCAGTATTAAGCCCCGTATCTCCTTCGCCAATACGCTTGTAGTCTTTAGCCTCTGGTAGTATTTTGTAGTTTTTACCGTCTGTCAATACAAAAACAGAACATTCTATACCACTCAAGAACTCCTCAATAACTACACGCGAAGAAGCATTGCCAAACATGCCTCCGAGCATCTTTCTCAGTTCATTCTTGGCTTCATCAAGTGTATCAAGTATAAGCACTCCCTTACCTGCACACAAACCGTCAGCCTTTAATACGTAAGGAGCCTTTAGTGTTTCAAGGAATTTCAGACCTTCTTCAAGATGCTCTCCATCAAACGTTTCGTATGCAGCTGTTGGTATATTATGACGTTTCATGAACGCTTTGGCAAAATCTTTCGAGCCTTCAAGTACTGCGCCCTGCTTTGAGGGACCTATAACTGGAATATTCTTAGTTCGAGAGTCATTACCCAAATCATCATATATGCCTTTCACCAATGGGTCTTCAGGACCTACTACCACCATATTGACTCCATTGTCAACGATGAATTGCTTGATATTTTCAAAGTCATCAGCCTTGATATCTACATTTACTCCCTTGCCACCGACTCCATTTGTACCAGCATTGCCAGGAGCAATAAATAATTTCTCACATTTAGCACTTTGTGCTATCTTCCAAGCTAACGCATGCTCGCGACCGCCAGAACCTAATAATAATATATTCATATTTACGTCACATTTTTATTAGCGAGACTATACTTCGCTTTATTTTAGAAAATCTTCAAAATATCTTGTTATCTTTTCATGTAAATGAACAGACATATGTCCTTGCATATTATGTTCTTCACCAGGATATACATAAAAGTCAGGATAGGTGCCATTTTCATTGCAAGCATTAAGAAACTGCATTGAGTGCTGGGGGACGACAACAGGATCATTCATGCCGATGACTATAAGCAATCTGTCACGCAGTTCCTTCGCTTTAGTTTCAAGATTTGTTTTCTTGTATCCTTCTGGATTTGCCTGCGGTGTTTTCATATACCGCTCTGTGTACATGACTTCATATTTGCTCCAGTCTATCACCGGTCCTCCTGCAACCCCCGCTTTGAATACACCAGGATAGTTGGTCATCAGTGATATTGTCATATAACCGCCAAAACTCCAACCATGTATGCCGAGCCTCGTCGAATCGACATAAGGTAACGACTTTAAGAACTCGACACCTTTCATCTGGTCCTTCATCTCTTCCTGCCCTAATTGTAGGAATGTTATTTGCTCGAAATCCTTTCCTCTATGTTCTGATCCTCGATTGTCAAGCACGAATACGATATATCCTTTCTGTGCCATATATGTCTCCCAACTACGCGAGTTCCAATGCCATGAGGCTTCTAACATATGTGCATGTGGGCCTCCATACACATAGATAACCGTTGGATATTTCTCGTTTTCATTGAAATCAGGAGGCAATACCATACGGTAATACAATTGGGTCTTACTATCGGATGCTATTATTGTGCCTTGCTTATAAAGCGGTATTGCATAATCCGTCCATGGATTTTTGCTCGTCCCTAAATCCTTTCTTTTACCATCTTCAAGTGTAATTATCTCCCATGCACGTGGAATATCTGGAGCTGTCCAACGATCTAAAATTCTCGTTTTGTTCCCTAATGATACAATTCCTTCGTGCACTCCAACACCATTATCAAGCAATTTCAATTCACCCGTGGAAATATTTACAGCGTAAAGATTTCTTTGTAATAAATCTTCTTTATTTGCACGTATAATAACACTATTGGTACCTTCATCATATCCTAAGATATCAAGCACGACATAGTTTCCTTTTGTCAGTTGCTTAATACATTGTCCGCTTGCAACATCATACATATATAGATGCCAAAAGCCATCCTGCTGACTCCAATGTATGAATTTATTATCATCCCAAGGTATAAAAGAAATAGGATGCAAAGGCTCTACATATTTCTCATCTTTTTCTTCATTTATCGTCCGTAATTTATTACCATCAATGGTGTTATATTGGTCGAGCGATGCAATGTTCTGTTCTCTGTTTAACTCTATCAAATATAGAGATTTTCCATCTGGACTCCATGATATATTAGTAAAATACCGATTGGTCACATTCCCAAGATTCAGATACACAGTTGTGTCTCGCTTAACATCATATATACCTATCATTACATCGTGACTAGTTTCGCCTGACATCGGATATTTGTCAGGCTCGTAAGTCGCAATCCTGCCGAAAGTATTCACTTGTGGATAATCCGTCACCATAGTTTGATCCATGCGATAGAACGCAAGGCTCTGGTCATCTGGTGAGAAAAAGACTCCTTTTTCTATTCCAAACTCGTTACGATGCACACTCCTTCCGTAGGTGATTTCTCGTGAACCATCATACGTAAGTTGCTTTTCAGTGCCATCTGGCATACGAATCCATAAATTATCATTATTTGAGAATACATCTATTCTACTCTCTGCATTCCACTCCAAAGAACCAGCACATTTCTGCTTAAATATCCTCTTGGATTTCTTATAATCATAGAGCCATCTTTCTGTTGGCGTAATAATCAATGCAAACGGCTGGTTTGAATATGGGAATTGTATATTAAGAAAATTTATGCCAGCAAGATACTCTTCATCACCAATTGCCTTCTGCAAGTCATCCATATCAAAGAGCAAACGCTCTGTACCATTTGGCATGACTTCAAGTATTTGGTCTATTTCCTTACGCAACAGTTTTTCGCCATTCCATATATAATGGCGTTTCTCTGGTGACATTTCGTTGTAACGACTGCCACCAAAGTTGAGGTCCTCAAGAGTAAACTGTTTTTTTTGAGCACTTACTGTCATAAAAGATACCATCAACAGAAGATATATATATTTAATCCTCTGAATTATCATTTCGTTTATTAAAGAATTTCCGACGTTCGTTTTGCCTTTCTTCTCTTGTTTGCATTCCTTTTCTTTTCTTGTATTCACCATCTTTGAAAGAAACTCTGTTATTTCCTTTCACAAATGATTTTTTTCTATCTAATGATGCATTGTCGTCGTCATTGTGCCTAAACGCTTTTCTTATAGTTCGTTCTGAACGTTGCTTCTCCAAAGACTTGAATCTAAATGAGAGAATATCCGCCTCTTCGTTGTCTATACGCTCCTCTTGCTTTTTCTCATAATCACGCTGTTTCCACGAACGACGTTTTTCAGCCATTTGACGTTTCTCATCTTCTGTCTTTACTGTTCCTCCTTCTTCACGGAAATCCTTAAACTTTCCATCAAATAATGTATATTTGCGGAATTCACATTCCAAAGAGCCGTTATACAATGGAATCTTCACACTTGGTTTGAGTGCTATTTGTTGAAAACACTCTTCTTTATATGATAGTATCCACGCCTCTCCTTCCTTGAAACCATGCTTCAGTCTTTCACCTATCATTTTATATGTCTCCAGCAGATTAGGAGTTGAAATTCTCTCTCCATACGGAGGATTGGTTACTATTATTGCTTTCTCCTTATGTCCGTTGAATTCGCAAAAGTCTTGTTGCTGTATTGTTATGTCGTTGCTAAGTCCAGCAGCTTTTACGTTATTTGTAGCCATGTTTATAGCTTTGAAATCAATATCATAACCATACACATGATGTTCAAATTCACGTTCATGCGAGTCATCATTATATATTTCATCAAACAAATCTGCATCAAAATCTGCCCATTTCTCAAAAGCATATTTTTTACGGAAGACACCAGGAGCTATATTGCGTGCTATAAGTGCAGCTTCAATCGGTAATGTTCCACTACCACACATAGGATCAATAAAATCACTTTCACCTCTCCATCCTGTCATCATTATCATACCTGCAGCAAGCACCTCATTGAGTGGTGCTTCTACAGTCTCTTGACGATAGCCTCTCCTATGTAGTGACTCTCCACTTGAATCAAGAGACACTGTGGCTTTTTCGCCCGATATGTGTACATTGATACGCAAATCAGGTTCTGATACGGATATATTGGGACGCTTGCCAGTACGTTCTCTGAATTGATCAACAATGGCATCTTTCACTTTGTAGGTTACGAAACGCGAGTTGGAAAAAGAATCGCTATAGACTACAGAATCCACTGTAAAAGTCTTTCCCTCTCCTATGTATTCGTTCCAGTCTATACTTTTTATTCCATCATAGACATCATCGGCTGATTTAGCATTAAACTGCTTAATTGGCTTTAATATTCTGATTGCCGTACGCAATGCGAAATTCGCCTTATACATCATAGCCTTATCACCAGTGAAACTCACTACTCTACAACCTTTTTCTATATTCTGAGCACCGAGTTCCTGTAACTCTTGCATCAATACATCTTCAAGACCCATAAAAGTCTTGGCTATCATTTCAAATGTCATTTCTTGCAAACCTATTATTATGTATTCTACTGCAAAATTACAAAACTTTTACTGAATAGCCAAGAGTTTTAATCTTTTTGTTGTTATTTTCACTTATTTACTTGCATATCTCATTTCTTTTTACGATTTTTGCATAAAAATTTACCATTATGAGATTATTATTTATTTCACTGTTGCTTATGCTGGCATCTGTAAATAATACAGTAAATGCTTTATCGTTTGAAATTGGGAAAAACACTTTTTTACTTGATGGTAAGCCTTTTGTAATAAAAGCTGCAGAGTTACATTATGCCAGAATACCACGTCCATACTGGGAACATCGTATCAAGATGTGCAAAGCTTTGGGCATGAATACTATTTGTATGTATATCTTTTGGAATTGGCATGAAATGCAGGAAGGAGAGTTCTGCTGGACAGGAGACCGTGATATTGCAGAGTTCTGTCGTCTTTGCCAGAAAAATGATATGTATGTAATCGTTCGTCCTGGTCCATATGCTTGTGCAGAATGGGAAATGGGAGGTTTGCCTTGGTGGCTTTTGAAGAAACAGGATATCCGTCTGCGAGACTGCGACCCTTATTTCATTGAGCGTGTTTCTATATTTGAAAAGGAGGTAGGAAAACAACTGTCACCACTAACGATTGAGCATGGTGGACCAATAATAATGGTACAGGTGGAGAATGAATACGGTTCATATGATACCAACAAACCATATATGAGCGAGGTGCGGGACATACTGAGAGCATCCGGCTTTGACAACACAGTTTTATTCCAGTGCGACTGGTCTAATAATTTTGAACAGAATGCCCTGCCTGATCTTATGTGGACCATGAACTTTGGAACTAATGCAAAGGTGCGCGAACAGTTCAAGCGCGTAAAGCAGCTGCGTCCTGATTACCCCCTAATGTGTTCCGAATATTGGAGTGGTTGGTTTGACGGATGGGGTTCTGCCCATCAAACGCGTCCTTCTGACGCTATGGTAAACGGAATCAAAGATATGCTTAACGACAGCATTTCTTTTTCTCTCTACATGACTCATGGCGGTACATCTTTTGCATGGTGGGCTGGTGCTAACAACAAAGGCTATGCACCAGACTGTACAAGTTATGATTATGATGCTCCTATTAACGAACAAGGTGCTGCTACAGAAAAATATTATAAACTTCGCACATTACTCCAGCAGTATTCCGACAAGAAATTGCCTGAGGTACCTAAACCTATGGCGATAATCGAAATACCAGAGATAAAATTCAGTGAAATGATGCCTTTGCTGCGAGCAGGCAACATTCCCAATGCTATACATTCAGAAGATATTATGCCTATGGAGCAATACGGAATAGGCTACGGCTCCATATTATATTCCACTACAATGCCCGCTGTAAAAGCAGGTTCGTTACTCAGCATTAACGACATGTGCGATTATGCTATAGTTTACATTAACGACGAGATTGTAGGGAGGCTTTATCGTGGCAATGGATATGAAACCACTCTGAAACTGGAAAAAGACATTCCAGAGGGAGCGACCCTTGACATATTCGTTGAAGCTATGGGACGTATCAACTATTCCAAACTTATCAACGACCCCAAGGGTATAACACGTAGTGTAGAATTGGAAACATCCATCGGCAAAGACCGCGTAACATACGATTTAAAGGATTGGCAGGTACGTCTATTTCCATTATATGAGCATAATCGACTTGATAGTTTGCTGAATTCATACAGTCGTGTGCCTGCAACTAATTCTTATACTTCGCCAGCATATTATGAAGCTACTTTCTCTCTGAAGAAAACAGGCGACACTTGGCTTGACATGTCAACCTGGGGAAAGGGGCTCGTATGGGTAAATGGACACTGTCTTGGTAGATACTGGAATGTAGGTCCACAGCAGGCACTATTCCTTCCTGGTTGTTGGCTAAAAAAAGGAAATAACAGAATTGTAGTACTTGACATCTCTGGCCCTGAGGTTTTAACAACGAGAGGTTTGTCCCATCCCATCGTAGATATTCTGCACAAGGAAAAGATGCCGCAAGATGCTTATAAGGTTAAGAATAGTCAAAAAAGAAAAAGCCATATAAGTAGTGGAAATCAAGGGAATGATGCTGCTCCTGGAGCAAAGTAAAAACAAGGAGTTCTTTCGGATGCGCCAAAGAAGGTCACAGAATAGCAATTGCGAGTAGATGCTACGTATGCCATTGGCGGCAACTTATAAAAATTACGTTATGCCATGTGCCGTAAGCGAGTCAACGAGAACTTATTTTTTTATTGAATTATTAGAAAACTTGCACATATGAATAAATTTTTGTAACTTTGCATCTTAAACTGTAATTTTAGAACGAGAATGAGCATCCAAATAAAGAAAGTAAGCACGAAGATAGAGATGAACGATTTCATCTCCCTGCCTCGCTATTTATACAAAAACTACGAGCAGTACGTGCCGGATATGGATACAGACATTCGCAATTTCTTTAGACCCAAGACAAACAAAAGTTTACAATACGCCGAAGTACAACCTTTTGTTGCCTATAAAGATACTACTTGCGTAGGACGAATTACTGCTATTATTAGTCATAAGTCAAATAGCACTTGGAACAAAAAGATAACACGTTTCACTCATTTTGAGTTTATTGACGATAAAAATGTTTCACGTGCGCTTATAGACGCTGTTGAACAATGGGGAAAATCATTCGGTATGACAGAACTCCAAGGTCCAATGGGAATAACAGACTTTGACAAAGAGGGTATGCTTATAGAAGACTTCGAACTTCAAGGTTGCTTTATGGAGTTTTGGAATCCGCCATATTATAAAGAACACATGCTCTCTATGGGCTTCGGCAAGGCTGCGGACTGGTTGCAGATACGTTTTCAAGTACCTGACGAAATTCCCAAGCGATTTATGCGAGTAGCAGAATACTCCAAACAGGAGTTTGGCGTTCACATAATACACAAAACGAAAAAAGAAGTATATAAAGACTACGGAAAAAAGGTGTTCGACCTACTAAACGAGGCCTATACCCCACTCTATGGGTTTGCCCCCTTTTCTCCAGAGCAAGCAAACGATATATTACATACGTTCCTACCATTGGTAGATATGGACATGGTATCTATAGTTGAAGATAACAAAGGGCAATTAGTAGGCATTGCCGTAACATGCCGTGATTTCTCCGATGGTATAAAGAAAAGTGAAGGCAAACTCTTTCCATTCGGATGGTTTCATCTGCTGAAAGCATTGAAATTCGGACACCAAACCAAAGCGCAACTAATGATTATCGGTGTAAAACCTGAGATGCAAGGTATGGGGGTTAACGCAACGATATTTGCGCACTTAATACCTGTTTTTAAAGAAAAAGGCATCAAGTGGTGTGAAACAAATCCACAGTTGGATACAAATATAAGAGAACTCTCACAGTGGAAGCCCCTAAATCCCCAGACAGTAAAACGCAGAAGATGTTGGAGCAGGGAAATCAGATAATCACGAGCGAATTCAAGAAGAACAAAATCAAAATAACAACAAATAGAATATACAAATCATATAATATATGAATAGAGTAGTTATAACAGGAATGGGCATTTGGTCTTGTCTTGGACAAACCCTTAACGATGTCCGTCAATCTCTTTTCGAAGGTAAAAGTGGGATTATTTTCTCTCAAGAACGCAAAGATGCAGGTTTTCGTTCTGCGCTATGCGCTAATGTACCAATGCCTAACCTCAAGCCATTCATTGCACGCAATATGCGTCAATTCATGCCAGAAGAAGCGCAATATGCATATATGGCTACGAAAGATGCACTTGAGGCAGCAAAAATCGACCAAGACTTTCTTGACAGTCACGAAGTAGGCATCATCTACGGTAATGACTCTGTAGCAGAAGCCACGATGAAAGCACTTGACAAGTTCCGCGAGTTCAAGGACACCAGTGCCTGTGGTTCTGGTGCAATATTCCAATCAATGAATTCCACCGTAACGATGAACTTAGCATGTTTGTTTAAGTTAAGGGGAATAAACCTCACTTCTTCAGCAGCTTGTGCTTCAAGTTCTCTTGCTATCGGCAATGCATACCTATTGATAAAGAATGGTCTGCAAGAATGTATTATCTGCGGAGGAGCACAGGAGGCAAATATGTACTCTGTAGCTTCATTTGATGGTATTCAAGCATTCTCTACCAGAGAAGATGAACCGACAAAGGCCTCACGCCCATTTGACAAAAACCGCGATGGTCTTGTGCCTGGCGGTGGTGCTGCTACCGTCATACTTGAGAGTTATGAACATGCAGTAAAACGTGGAGCGCCTATTCTTGCAGAAGTGGTAGGTTGGGGTTTCTCTGGTAATGGTGACCACATATCAACTCCTAATGTGGCTGGTCCTGCACGTTCACTTGAATTAGCCTTGAAAAATGGAGGTATAAATCCTCGACAAATAGGGTACATCAATGCACATGCGACATCAACTCATGCAGGAGATGGACGTGAGGCTATGGCAATCTCACAGATATTTGGAGATTACAAAGTACCTGTTACTTCAACAAAATCACAAACAGGTCACGAGATGTGGGCAGCCGGAGCAGCTGAAACCATATATTCTATGCTAATGATGAAAAATGGATTCATTGCGGGTAACATCAATTTCAGTGAGCCTGATGATGAAACATCATGCATAAATGTCATACCTGAAACTAAATCAGCAAACTTTGATATGTTCCTTACAAACTCATTTGGTTTTGGCGGAACAAACTCTACATTGATAATTAAAAATTTATAACTAAATAAGTTATGAGTTAATAATTAAAGTAATCTCATAACAAAAATAAAAATTATTGATCTTATGACACGCGAAGAAATCATTGCAAAAGTAAACTCAGTACTCGCTGAGGAATTTGAAGTAGAAGAGAGCACTCTCACCCCTGATGCAAGCATTAAGAACACACTTGCTCTTGACAGTCTTTCATTGGTTGACCTTGTAGCAATCATACAGACTGAGTACAAGGTGAAGATACCAGCAGAGGATCTGCCAAAGATACAGACTTTCAACGATCTATACGACTATATCGAGGCCCACGCGTAATATTTATTATTCATAATGCATAAACCTAATATTACACAACATCTATGCAAAATATGCAGATGAAAAATATGAAGGTTTATGCATTATGAATTTTAATTTTATATTTTGTTTATGGAGATAACGAAACTTATACCTCAACGTTCGCCGATTATAATGGTCGATGAATTGTTGTGTGTCAACGGAGAGGAAGCTACATGTCAGTTGACTGTGCGTAAAGACAATTACTTCATTGACGAAAACAATTTGATGATAGAACCTGGGTTGATAGAGCACATGGCACAGTCAGCCTCGGCTTTTGCTGGTTATAATGCCATTAACGCAGGAGCGACAGAGCCTCCCGTAGGCTATATCGGTGAGGTAAAGAACTTCCATCTACACCACTTACCTAAGGTAGGAGACACTCTTACGACCACTATAAGCATGGGACCAGAGGTAGAAGGAGTTACGATCATACGTGGTGAGTGTAGAGTCAACGAAGAACTATATGCTGACACTATAATGAAAATATTTATAAAGGAGCAGTGAGAATGACAACTTTTTTAGAAAATAAGTTTTACTCCATATCAGAGGAACATCGTAATGATGACACACAAGGCTATTTCATAGTAAATCTAATTCCTGACAGCGAAGTATATAAAGGACATTTCCCTGGCAACCCTGTATGTCCAGGAGTGTGTAACATCGAAACTATAAAGGAATGTGCTTGCCGACTTACAAAAAAGTCTTTATTCATCAAAGCAATAAAACAATGCAGGCTCACAGCTGTAGCCACACCAACAGAGTGTCCCTGGCTTAAAATCAATATCTCCTTGACGGACAATAATGACGGTACATATATGATTGTTGCAGATGTCAGCAATGACAAGCAGACATATATGATGCTAAAAGGTACACTCACAGATAGTATCACCCAATTATAAAAACACAACATAACAACTAATATAATACTGAAATATGAATTTAAAGAATTTATTTATTAGCTTCTTTGTAACGACAACCATGCCTATGTCGGCACAAACTGTCAACGTACGTGGTAACGAACCAGGCGAGATTATTCCCAAAGAAATATACGGACAGTTTGCAGAACATCTCGGCACTTGCATATACGGAGGTTTATGGGTAGGAAAAGAGTCGAACATTCCCAATCAAGAAGGATACCGCACGGATGTGCTCAATGCGCTTAAAGACCTGAAAGTGCCAGTACTACGCTGGCCAGGAGGATGTTTTGCCGATGAATACCATTGGATGGATGGCATTGGTCCGAAGGAGAAACGTCCGACAATGGTGAATAATAACTGGGGCGGAACAGTAGAAGATAATTCTTTTGGCACTCATGAGTTTTTCAACTTGTGTGAATTGATAGGTGCTGAACCATATTTGAGTGGAAATGTTGGTAGTGGTACAGTAGAAGAACTTGCGAAATGGGTGGAGTATATCACCTCTGACGGCAACTCTCCTATGGCCAATTTGCGTCGTCAAAACGGACGCGAGAAATCATGGAATCTGAAATATCTTGGCGTGGGCAACGAATCATGGGGATGCGGAGGCTCAATGCGTCCTGAATATTATGCAGACTTGTTCCGTCGTTACTCAACATATTGTAGAAACTACGATGGTCACAACCTGTTCAAAATTGCTTCTGGAGCATCAGACTATGACTACAACTGGACTAAAGTACTGATGCACAATGGCGGAGGAAATATGGCGGGTCTCTCACTGCATTACTATACCGTACCAGGCTGGACTGGTAGCAAAGGCTCCGCCACCACATTCACGAAAGACCAATATTACTGGACTATCGGCAAATGTCGTGAGATTGAAGATGTGCTGAAAAAACACATAGCAATAATGGACGAGCAAGACCCAAAGAACCGAGTAGCTCTATTGCTCGATGAATGGGGCACATGGTGGGATGAGGAGCCAGGTACGATAAAAGGTCACCTATTCCAGCAGAACTCCATGCGTGATGCCATTGTGGCAAGTACTTCATTCGACATCTTCCACAAATACACACGCCGTCTGAAGATGTGTAACATAGCACAGATAGTCAATGTATTGCAGTCTATGATTCTAACGAAAGAAGACAAGATGGTACTCACTCCAACTTACTACGTATTCAAGCAATACGCAGTACACCAGGATGCTACATATATCCCAACGGACGTAGAATGTGAACAGATGGACGTGAAAGGTGCCAACCGCAAGTTTGATGCAAAACTTCCACTGGTATCAGCAACTGCATCAAAAGATAAAAATGGCGTATATCATCTCTCTCTGACAAACGTCAGTGCTGATAAGGAGCAAACCATAACCGTAAACCTTGAAGGCATCAAAGCATCAAAGGCTGAGGGTACTATCCTGTCAACAGACAAGATTGACGACCTGAACACATTTGAGCAACCTAACAAGGTGAAAGAGGTGCCTTTTAAGTCCATATCGATAAAGAACAACCAGATGAAGGTGAAGATGCCTAAAAACTCTATCGTTACACTGACACTGAAATAAACACATAACAACAGTAATGACAGAGAGACAGCTTGCCGGAAGGCTGAAACAATATGACAGTCAGGAGGCGCGCAGCATTGTGCGCCTCCTGCTTTATGATTTGTTCGGATTTACACTTACAGACATCTGTTTGGGGAAATTGGAGCAGCTTTCTGCAGACTACAGGCTAAAACTTGAGAACTGCATACAAAGACTGGAGCAAGGAGAGCCAATACAATATGTAACAGGGAAAACACATTTCTGTGGCAGAGAATTTCACGTAGAGCACGGAGTACTTATACCTCGCATAGAAACAGAGATACTATGTGAGATAATAATAAATAACATCTCCACCCTACGCGCCAATAAAGAAATACCAATCAGAATACTTGATATAGGTACAGGTTCTGGATGCATAGCCACAACGTTAGCTAAGGAGATAGAAAATTCACAGGTGACAGCATGGGACATAAGCAATGAAGCACTGCAAATTGCCAGTAACAATTCAAAAAAACTTGGTGCTAAGGTTACTTACGAAAAAACAGATATACTTCATATCCAGGAGCCACAAACATCCTCCGCACCTCAATATGACATCATCGTCAGCAATCCACCATACGTGTGCTATGCAGAAGCTGCGGATATGGAAAAACACGTGCTTGAACATGAGCCGCACACGGCTTTGTTTGTCCCAGACGAAGAACCATTGTTATTCTATCGAGCAATAACGGAATATGCAACAAAAGCCCTAAAAAATGGTGGCAGACTATATTTTGAAATAAATCCACTTTACTCTGAGGAGATGACGAAGATGATGGCAACATACGGTTTTAAGGATGTCAATACACACCAAGATCAATTCGGCAAGATACGCTTCGTAAGTGCCTCATTCACATAAAGAAACACAAGGCATCGCAATCACTATCTGATTACATTGTAAAAGCATACAGATTACTACGCAATAACATACTGATTACACTGTAAAAGCATACAGATTACTACGCATACATGAAATACGATATTCTCATAATAGGCTCGGGACTTGGAGGACTTGAATGTGGAGCAATACTAAGCCGTCAGGGCCAGTCTGTTTTAGTGTTAGAGCAACAACATCAGCCTGGCGGTTGTATGCAAAGCTATAAACGCAAAGGAGTAACCTTTGACACTGGTCTGCACTACGTAGGAGGGTTGGATGAGGGACAGCCTCTGCACACTACATTCAAGTATCTGGGACTACTCGACTTGCCTTGGCAACGTCTTGACAGCAACGGATTTGACCGCATATACCTTCCCCATTCACCAGAATTCCGGTTTGCTGAGGGATATGCAGAGTTTGTAAATGTCATGGCTGAGCATTTCCCAAAGGAGAAACAGGCATTACAAGAGTATGTAGATTTGCTACGCAAGGCTGATGACGACCAACTGACAGCGATTATATCCCCTACTCCACCAGAACTGTCACTCACAAACAGACTGTTTTCAACCAACGCATGGGAATGGTTACACGAACACTTCAACGACGAGCTGCTAATAAATGTTTTGTCAGGCACATCGCTGAAGATGGAGTTGCATAAAGAAACGCTACCCCTATTCACCTTCCTGCACGGCAACAGCAGTTTCATACAGAGCAGTTGGAGACTGAAAGGCGATGGGAATATGCTCGTTGAGCACCTCGTAGAGAGCATAAAACGAAATGGAGGCAAAGTTATATGCAATTCCAAAGTTACTGAACTACAAGAAGATAATAGCAAAATAAAATATGCGCTCTGCAGCAATGGCGAGAGATATGAGGCAGAAACCTTCATCTCAAATCTGCATCCAGCAGTGACCTGCCAACTGGTAAAAGACAGCACACTAATTAAAGGAATATACCGCAAACGCATGACACGACTTGAAAATACATTCGGTATGTTCACCGTATCAATAAAGTTGCGCGAAGGTTCTATTCCTTACTTCAACCACAACAAATTCATATATGACACGCTAAACGTATGGAATCTGTCAGAATCTGACAATGATGGCAAAGGTATTCTCATCTCCTGTCCCACGAATGGCAACCAGATTGATATTCTTATGCCTATGCTTTGGGAAGAATGCATACCATGGACAGAAACTACGATAGCACATCGTGGGGCGGAGTATGAAGCATTCAAGGCAAGAAAAACTGAGCAGTGTTTGGCACTTGCTGAACAACAGATACCTGAGTTGCGTGGTTCCATCGAAGCAATATACACCTCAACGCCATTAACTTACCGTGATTATAACAACACTCCCAACGGCAGCGCATACGGCATACGAAAGGATGCCGCCATGCCAATGATGACCATACTTACGCCTCGCACCCCTGTGCCTAATTTGCTTATGACTGGTCAGAACCTAATGTTACACGGACTGCATGGCGTTACAATGACATCCCTTTTCACTTGTGCAGAAATTTTGGGGAAAGAGCAGATTAAACTAATGATACAAGACTAACGTCAAAAATAACAAAAGAAAACAAAATAATTCGGGTATAACTTAATACAGAAAGACTATGAAGAAATTACTTACAACATTTATGCTCGCATTTATCTGCGCTGTAACATTTGCGCAGAATGCGGAATTCAAGAAGGCTGTAGCAAAATACAAGACTGCGACCACCGTCACTGCAACTGCTACACGCACTGTGCATAAGGCAGCAGTGTCCAAGGACAAGGTAACGACTGGCAATCTCTACGTAAAAGGCAAAGGGAGCAAGGTACTGATAGCCAACGGAAAAGACGCATTGCTAATGAATGGCACTGCCTTTACGATGAAAAAAGGTGCACTCAAAGCAAAGACCGACTGTCAAAAAGACGCTCAATACAAAACCTTCCACGACGTGTTGGAAAGCATATTCAATGGCGGTGCTACTGATTTCGGAAAGCATAATGACGTAAAAACGACAAAGAACGGAACAAACATAGTGCTTACTATTACCCCTACGGCAACAAAAAAGAAGCAGATGTTCTCTTCTTTCGTAGTCACAATCGATAGCAAAATGCAGGAATTGCGCTCCATACGTATGCTGCAGAAAGGCGGCTCATATACAGAATACACATTCAGTAACTATAAAATCGGCGCTCCTGTCAACGATAGAATGTTCAAATAATGACACTGGAAGATATTACTCGCATACAAGTGAAGTTCTCGGAGATTGACTCTATGCGTCGCGTCTGGCACGGTACATACGTGAAATACTTTGAGGACGGACGTGAGTCGTTTGGTCGCCACTACCCAGGCATACACTATAAAATCATGCAGGATACTGGCATATATGCACCAATCTACGACATACAGGTGCGCTGTCTTGCACCATTGGAAATGGATGACATAGCAGTGATACACACCTCATACGTTCCTAAACGCGGGGCACGGCTTGACTATGAATATAAAATCTATCGTGAACGTGACAATCTATTATGTTGTACTGGCTCAACTACACAGTTATTCATAGATAAGAACGGCGAGCAGATGTATGAACTACCTTATTTCTACGATGATTGGAAAAAGAAATATGGTGTATAAAGAAAATAAATAAGGAGTTAATCCCTTTGGCATTAACTCCTTATTTATTTTTCGTTTATTACTTATTCACACCAAACTTGTATATGGTAGTCTGTCGATATGTTTCATCTGGATTCAGTACCACTGGCGGAAAATATGCTCTGTTAGGAGAATCTGGGAAGTGCTGAGCCTCAAAACATATAGCTGAGCGACGCGGAGCAGTACATCCATTCTGTATCTTGTAACCATCAGCCCAGTTATCTGTATATATCTGCACGCCGGGTTCTGTTGTCCAACATTCCATAGTGCGACCACTATCTGGCTCAGTTATTCGAGCAGCAAACGATAGTTCGCCGACTTCTTTCTTATTCAACACCCAGCAATGGTCATAACCTGCACCATTCTTTATCTGCTCATCATCAGCATCAATATCCTGACCTACAGGCTTTTCCTTACGAAAGTCAAACGGAGTACCAGCTACCTTCAGTATCTCACCCGTAGGTATGCTTGTCTCATCAATAGGACAGTAGAAATCAGCATTGACCTCACACAACAAGTTATCTATCGTTGGTGTAGGATTGCCAATACCCGTAAGCGAGAAAAAAGCATGATGAGTAAGATTTATAATAGTCTTCTTATTCGTCTGTGCTATATAATCTATCTTCAGTTCGTTATCATCTGTCCACGTGTACTCTACATTGATACGAACCTCTCCGGAAAAGCCCTCATGACCGTATGGGTCAAGCAGTGACAATGCCAATGTCTGCTCATTCATCTGAATGGCATCCCATACCTGGGCATGGTATCCCGTAGGACCTCCGTGCAGGGCATTCGGACCATTGTTTATAGCAAGACTGTATTCCTTACCACCAAGCGTGAAACGTCCTTGACGAATACGGTTGCCATAACGTCCTATCAACGTTGAGAGATAAGGTTCTGGTGAGTTGATAACATCTTGTATGTTGTCATGTCCCTGTATGACATTTGACAACTGTCCATCCTTGTCAGGCACCATTATAGCTACTATGGCACCGCCATAGTTGGTCACTGCAACTTCAAGACCATTTGAGTTGCGCAGAATGTAAAGGTCAGTCTGCTTTCCGTTCACTGTTGTGCGGAAGTCCTTCCTTCTGAGACCGCACACGTTTTGTTTCTCTGTCATTACGATTAGATTTTTTATTATGGTTTGTATAATTATGCTTCTTATCTTCCTTTCTTTTTCCCTCTCTTTTGCTTCTACTGTGCTTACGACCACGACCACCCTTGTATTCTCTATTGCCAGAGCTGCGACCGTTGTGACCTGCATCTGAGCGTCTCACTATCTTATATTCTGGAGCTTCACCTACTCCATCTGGCATTGGATTCTTCAATATCTCACGCTCAAGAAATTCCTCTATCTTTTTGAATAGCCATATCTCATCATCTGCTACCAACGTTATTGCTACGCCGTCACGCTCGGCACGAGCTGTGCGACCTATACGGTGTACATAATCCTCCACATCGTGCGGCACATCATAATTGATTACCATCACTATATCGTCAATATCAATACCACGTGCAACAATGTCTGTTGCTACCAAGACATCTATTTCACCCGATTTGAATTTATACATCATATCATCACGCTCTGCCTGTGACAAATCAGAGTGCATCTCACCACAATTTACGTGCATCTGCTTAAGCGAACGTGATATTTCCTTTACTCTCTGTTTCTTACCCGAGAAGATGATGACACGCTCCAACTTCATTGGAGGCTCATCAGCAGCTGCTCGCTCTGGAACAAAACCATTTTTAAATATGGATTTAAGTATGCGCATCTTCTGTGGTGCATAGCATACGAATGCAGACTGCTGTATCTTCTCTGCTGGTTTGCTCACAGCTATTTTCACATTGACGGGATTCTTAAGCAATGTGTTTGCTAACTGTTCTATCTTATCTGGCATCGTTGCAGAAAACATTATAGTCTGACAACTGTCGGGTATGCCCTTTGCTATTGTCAGTATGTCTTCTGAGAAACCCATGTCAAGCATACGGTCAGCCTCATCGAGGATAAAGAATGACAGTTTTGACAGGTCAAGATTTCCCATCTGCATGTGTGATATCAAACGACCAGGAGTTGCTATAATTACTGATGCACCCTTACGCAATGCAGCAAGTTCCTGATCATAGCGATTGCCATCATTACCGCCATATACCGCAGCTGAGCTTATACCATTCAGATAATACCCGAAACCTTGCATAGCCTGATCTATCTGTTGTGCCAATTCACGCGTCGGTGCCATTACAAGACAGTTGATGGAGTCTTCTGGAAAACCTCCGTCATCAAGACACGAAAGCACTGGCAGCAGATATGCTGCAGTCTTGCCCGTGCCAGTCTGAGCTACGCCCATTATGTCATGTCCCTCAATAATAGGGTCTATACATGCTGCTTGTATCGGAGTGCACTTGTCGAAGTGCATATCATACAAGGCATCAAGTACGTTGTCATTCAACAGTGTTTCATCAAAATATATTATGTTTTCTTCCATTTTTTCTTCCTTTTCTTATCTTGGAGCCTGACGATAGCAGAACCATGCCACTATAGCAAATATTATATTTGGTATCCACGCTGCAAGTATCGGGGGAGTATCGGCATTTATCGCAAAAGTAGCAGAGACAGTCTGCAACAGTATATAGAGAAAACTCAATGCAAGACCTAATCCAAGATACATTCCCATTCCTCCTTTCCTTTTTCTTGCTGATAGTGACGCTCCTATTATCGTTAATATAAACGAAGCAAAACTTGAGGCTATACGCTTATGGTATTCTACCTGATATTGCACTACATTACTTGAGCCTCGGTTTATCTGCTTTGAAATATAATCAAGTAATTCTGGCGAAGTGAAGGTTTCTTGTTGTCCTTTTGAATATACCAAATCTATTGGTTCCATCTGAATTACTGTATCACATTGCATACCACTGGTTATGTGCTCACGCATTCCCGACATCTCGCGCACTTTCCAGTTCTGCGCCTTCCAATGATATTTAGAATCTGATATCGTATCATACTGTATTTCAGTAGCTGTCATGTGGGAAACGAGTTTTTTGTTTTCAAACTTATCAAGGCAAAAGCCATAACCGCGTTTTAACTGGTTATCATAATGCTGTATGTATGCAATAACTCCTTTATCTACCTGAAGCTGTACGTTTTCTGCCGAAGTGTTCTTTTTATTATTCTTATATAGCGATTCGAAATTCTGTCGTATTACCGTACCATGGGGTATTACGTAAGCAGCAAGATAAAAAGACAGTGCAGAAATAAAGATACACGAAATCATGTATGGTCTAAGCAAACGCTTGAAGCTAACGCCTGAAGCCAGTATTGCAATAATCTCTGAGTTGCCTGCCATCTTTGAAGTAAAGAAAATTACCGCAATAAAAACAAATAGCTGTGAGAATAAATTTGCAAAATAAGGCACGAAGTTCAGGTAATAATCAAAAATTATCGCTTTCCAAGGCGCATGATACTCCGTAAACTTCGACAGATTTTCATTAAAGTCAAACACTATTGCCAGACTGATTATAAGCAATATGGCAAAGAAATAAGTGCCAATGAATTTAACTATTATATATCTGTCAAGGCGCTTTATTCCTATCAAGGAAAACAACCCCTTGCATTTCCTGCCAGCAAGGGCGAGAAATGCGAGCAACTTCATAACAATCTTTTTTACTTTATGCAAAAAAGCCACTATATTCTTCTTGTCATGTTGTCTATGACCGTTCTCTTCCATTGAGTATAATCACCTTTTATAATATGCTCACGCGCATCTGTAACCAAACGCAGGTAAAATGCCAAATTGTGTATACTTGCTATCTGCAAGGCAAGATATTCCTGTGCCTTAAAGAGATGGTGCAGGTATGCTTTTGTAGTCACCCTGTCAATATCACATCCTGTAGGATCAATAGGCGTAAAATCATCTTCCCACTTCTTGTTTTTCATGTTCATTGTACCTTCATACGTAAACAGCATCGCATTGCGTCCATTTCTTGTAGGCATGACACAATCAAACATATCAACTCCCCTCTCTATATTCTCAAGTATATTCCACGGAGTGCCTACACCCATCAGGTAACGTGGTTTGTCTTTTGGCAGTATGTTATTTACCACCTCAACCATCTCATACATCACCTCCGTAGGTTCGCCAACTGCAAGTCCACCTATGGCATTTCCGTCACATCCCTTATCTGCTATATACTTTGCTGACTCCTCACGCAAATCCTTAAAGGTACATCCTTGTACTATTGGGAAAAGGCTCTGTCCATGTCCATACAACGGTTCCGACTCATTAAAACGTTTTATGCATCTATCGAGCCACCTATGAGTCATAGAAAGACTATTACGAGCATATTGCCAGTCACTTTGTCCTGGCGGACACTCATCTAATGCCATTATTATATCTGCACCGATAATACGCTCCGTATCCATTACATTCTCGGGAGTGAACACATGTTTGGAGCCGTCAATATGGCTTCTGAACTCACATCCTTCTTCTCTCAACTTACGTATTCCTGTAAGCGAGAACACTTGAAAGCCACCAGAATCTGTAAGCATAGGTTTCTTCCACCCTATGAACTTATGTAAACCACCCGCTTTCTTTAAAATATCCAAGCCAGGGCGTAGATAAAGATGATATGTATTACCTAAAATGATTTGCGCCTTGACTTGCTTGCGTAGTTCTTCAAAATGTACTGCTTTCACACTTCCAACAGTACCTACTGGCATAAAAATCGGTGTAAGGATTTCGCCATGATCTGTCGTTATCTTACCAGCACGCGCAGAACTATAAGGGTCTGTATGTTGTAACTCAAATGTCATTATTACCTCGGCTATTATTTATGTGCTAACTTTGGTATTTTCAGCACGTCACCAGCTTTTACTGTTTTTTTATCGTTGTAAACCTCTACATAGCACTCCATGTCTGGACCAAGCTGAGCTTTAGAGATTGACTTCAGAGTTTGCCCTTTTTTCACCGTCACCTCACACTTCGTTCCTATTATTTTCCATGCTCCGGTTCTTACCCTTATATCTTTCTTATTGTATTCGTCCATTGAGATTTCAGAAGATTTGCTATCACTTTTATCTTCTTTCTCATCCACACGTTGGCTTTGTTCTTCGTTTGATGTCGCAATATTTTCATTGACAGAATCTGCCTCTGCAGATGATGTCACAACAGTATTCTCATTGCTCACAACAGTAGAATCTACCTGTTCTACACTCTGAGTATTTTTACCCCTAAACCATCCGTTTCTTCCTGCATAATATCCTATCAACGAGAATAATACGGCACCGATTAGTCCACCGACAAGATAGTAGTACATCGGTGAGTGATCATTCTCATAATATTCAGGTTCATCGTCATAGTCATCGTCTTCTTCTTCATCTTCTTCCTTATCTTCCTCTTCTTCTTTCTCCTCTACATTTATTTCTTTCTCTTCTAAATCATTTTCTTTCTCTTCTAAATCATCAGATTCTTGTTCTTTATCTTCTGTGTTCTCTACATTCTCTGATGAACCATCTTCTTCCTTCGTATTATCTGTCTCCTTCTCGTTATTTGTGTTGCTCTCCTCCACAGTACCGTTATTTTCGTTTTCTTCCTCTGTATCCGACACAATCTCGTCTTGAGCATCTTCTTCTGATACTTTCTCTATTGTTTCCTCATTCTCTAACTGTTCATCTTCAACCGATTCTTCTACATCTTTTTGTATTTCTGTATCCACGGTATCATTCTCCACTTTCTCTATTTCTCTATTATCATCCTCAGGTTTTGTCTCATCTTCTGTCATTTCTGTGACTTCAGAAATAACCGTTGTCCCCACTTCTTCCAAAGTTTCTTCTGCTGTATTTTCTACAACAGTCATTTGATCTTCTCCTTTTAGATACATTAAAGGAGTTATAATCCTTGGCTTCGAAGTAATTTCTGTATGTACTTCTTCTTGCACCTTGTTAGTGACATCTTCTATATTCCTGCCTGTGACAATGGAGGCATTCTCTGTTTTTTCTTTTGTTTCCATAGCTACTTTTATATTATTTTCTTCTGTTAATTCCTGTTTTTCTATATCTTCTAAAGTTGCACCTTGGTAATTACCTTCATATACTATATCGTCAAGTATTGTTTCGTCATCAATAATGACTGTCTCAAATTGTGCAAAAGGCTTATTAACGAGGTCACGCATTACGACATCAGGGGTGAATATAATCTTATCGTGTTCGCCAATAGTAACTCTTTCTCCTGTACTCACACTGACACTACTACGCTCCTTCACGGTCTGAAGTTTAAACGTGCCAAGACCTTTAATCTTCACTTGTCTGTCAGTCAACAGTCCCTCATTTATCACCTCAACAAACATCGTGACGAAGTTCTCTGCCTCATCAATTTTGACCTTATGCTGTGCAACAAGTAATTTCGCTATATCTTTTATTGTAGTCATATTTAACTATTCTGATTCTTTATCTAAACATCCTAACCCTTTATACGCTCTTTCAATGATGAAACAGGTTTGAAATTCACAACGAGTTTTGGTGGAACAAGCATTTTCTGTCCTGTACTAGGATTTGTTATCACACGCTCCATACGTTTCTTAACGTCAAAACTACCCAAGCCGCTTAACGTTATAGCATCACCTTCTGTCAGTTTATCTACTATATCATAGACAATAGTCCTAACCATGTTCTGCGTATCTTCTATCTTATAACCTGTCTTTTGTGACAAAGCTGCTATAAACTCTTTATTATTCATCTTTTGTTAATCGTTTTTGTACTTTATTATATCACAGTGGCATATAAATCAAACTCCTCTGCTCCTGTTATCTTTACATTATAGTAATGTCCCCTTATGAGTTTTTTTTCATTTACAGGTAGCAAAACCTCAGGATCAATTTCTGGTGATGAATATTGTGAGCGTCCAACATACCATTCTCCCTCCTTACGATCTATCACTACCAGTATTTCTTTGCCTATCATATCTGCTTGCAATTCTGCCGAGATATTCTGCTGCACACGCATCAGTTTATCAAGTCGTGCCTGCTTTATTTCCTGTGTTACGTCATCCTTATAACGTTCTGCGCCGTAAGTTCCTTCTTCCTCTGAATAAGCAAATGCTCCCATTCTTTCGAATCGAGCCCACTTAACAAAATCTATCAACTCCTGAAACTCTTCGTCCGTCTCTCCTGGAAACCCTACCATTAACGTTGTACGCAGCGTGATACCTGGTACTTCCTTTCTCAGTTTATTTATAAACTCTATTGTTTCATCTTTAGTCGTATTCCTTCTCATCCTACTGAGAACAGAAGTCGAAATATGTTGTAATGCCACATCAAGATACTTGCATACATTCGGATTTTCTCTCATAACTCGTAGCAAATCCATCGGGAATTGATTGGGGTAAGCATAATGTAGTCTTATCCACTTTACTCCTTCTATATGTGCAATTTTCTCTATCAGTTCAGGGATTTTGCGCTCTCCATACAAATCCAAACCATAGTACGTAAGCTCCTGTGCAATTATCTGAAACTCCGTCACTCCATCGGCAACTCTTTCCTTTACTTCTTTAAGGATATCATCTATCGAACGACTCTTATGCTTCCCCGTTATTATCGGTATTGCACAATACGCACACTGTCTATCACAACCTTCTGATATTTTTATATAGCAATAATGACTGCTATTTTTTCTTTTTTTCTCTACTGTATTATAATTATTATCGGCTACAGGGTATGTTTCGGCAATATCATTCAACAATCCTTTATAGTCAAACTTACCATAGTACTTATCTACCTGCGGTATTTCCTGTTCCAATTCTGACTTGTAGCGTTGTGATAAACATCCCATCACATACAGTTGTTCTATCTGACCATGTTCCTTTGCTTCAACGAACTGTAGAATTGTGTCGATACTCTCTTGTTTCGCATCCTCAATAAACCCACACGTATTGATAACTACTACTTTTCCCTTGACAACCTCGGCATCAAGAACACAGTCGTACCCTTTGTCACGGAACAATCTGCCAAGACCTTCGCTATCAACGAGGTTTTTGGAGCATCCCATTGTTATTATGTCAATCCTATATTTCATTATCCAAACAAAGAATCTACAAACTCCTTACGATTGAATAATTGCAAATCATGCATTCCTTCTCCCAGTCCTATATATTTCACTGGTACCTTCAGTTGGTCACTTATACCTATAACGACACCACCTTTTGCTGTACCATCAAGTTTTGTAATTGCCAGACTACTTATCTGCGTAACAGCTGAGAACTGTTTTGCCTGCTCAAAAGCATTCTGTCCTGTTGAACCATCAAGCACGAGCATTATTTCATCAGGAGCCTCTGGGAAAACTTTTTTCATCACCTCCTTAATTTTCTTCAGTTCATTCATCAAGTTTACCTTGTTATGCAATCTGCCAGCTGTATCAATGATAACCACATCAGCCCCATTTGCTTTTGCCGAGGACAAAGTATCAAATGCCACACTGGCAGGATCAGCCCCCATCTGTTGCTTTATTACGGGCACGCCAACACGCTCTCCCCATATAACCAACTGTTCCACTGCAGCAGCGCGGAAGGTATCAGCAGCACCAAGATACACTTTCTTCCCTGCCTCCTTAAACTGATAAGCCAATTTTCCTATTGTTGTAGTCTTACCGACACCATTTACTCCTACAACGAGTATTACATAAGGCTTATGATCAGATGGCAGGCTCCACGACTCATTATCTTGAGTATTATTCTCAGCAAGCAGAGCAACGATTTCCTCACGTAGTATCTTATTCAATTCTGCTGTTGACACATATTTATCTCGTGCAACGCGTTCCTCTATACGCTCTATAATCTTCAATGTAGTATCTACTCCTACATCACTTGTAACAAGAACCTCTTCAAGGTTGTCGAGTATCTCATCGTCAACCTTATCCTTACCAGCCACAGCACGTGCTATTTTTTCAAAAACGCTCTGTTTGGTTTTCTCCAAACCCTTATCAAGCGTTTCTTTCTTATCCTTACCGAAAATTCCGAAAAATGCCATACTAATAAATGCGATTTACACCAATTTAGTTGCAAAGTTAACAAAAAAACACGTAAAATCAGCATAATTACGTAATATTTTGCTGTTTAATCAAATAATTGCACATATTTATTTGTTAGTGTGCAGAAAAAACGTTAACTTTGCACATTATAAGAAAAAATGTGCATTCATTCTAAATACTAATACATGGAACAAATATCAAGCTTTAATGCAAAGATAGAAGAAAGCATTAAACGCAACTGGAATCTCGACGCCCTTACAGATTATAAGGGTGCAACTTTGCAATATCAAGATGTAGCAAGAAAGATTGAGAAACTTCATATCTTGTTTGAAAACAGTGGAGTTGTCAAAGGCGACCGCATAGCTTTATGTGGACGCAACATGAGCAACTGGGCTGTTGCTTTTCTCGCCACACTTACATACGGTGCTGTTGCCGTACCTGTACTTCATGAGTTTACCGCTGACCAAATACACCACATAGTTAATCACTCTGAAGCCCGTCTGCTCTTTGTAGGCGATGTGGTAGCCAAGCAGATAGACCCAGATAAAATGCCCGCTCTCGAGGGAATTATTAACATACTTGACTACTCTCTAATGATTTCGCGTTCAGAAGCACTTACCAATGCACGTGAAAACCTTAACAGATTCTTCGGCGAAAAATTCCCAAAATACTTCCGCAAGGAATTTGTAAACTATTACAAGGAAGAAAGTCCAGAACAGCTATGTCTCATCAACTACACCTCTGGCACTACAGGCTTTTCTAAAGGTGTAATGATTCCATATAGGGCAATGTGGTCAAACCTTGACTTTGCATCAGAAGTCCTTGACAAAGAGTTGCACCCTGGCGACAACACCATATCAATATTGCCAATGGCTCACATGTATGGTATGGCTTTTGAGTTTATCAAGGAATTTATGAGCGGCTGTCATATCTATTACCTGACACGAGTGCCATCACCAGCTGTCGTTGCTCAGGCATTCAAGGATGTCAAGCCAATAATAATAATTGCTGTACCGCTCGTCATTGAGAAGATAATACGCAAGAAAGTTTTCCCGAAACTGACACCGACAATAAAACTTATGATGAAGACACCAATCATAGGAGCGAAAGTCAAGGAACGCATACGAAACCAAGTCTATGAGGCTTTCGGAGGTCGTCTATACGAAGTAATTATCGGTGGTGCTGCACTGAATCAGGAAGTAGAGGCATTCCTCAAGGACATCAAGTTCCCATTCACCGTGGGCTATGGTGCAACAGAATGTGCTCCTATCATAACCTACGCTGACTGGACAACGCACAAAGCAGGTTCATGTGGGCGTCAGGTGGTACACATGGAGATTAAAATTGACAGCAAGCATCCACACAAGGAGCCTGGCGAGATATTAGCTCGTGGTCTCAATGTAATGCTCGGATATTATAAAAACGAGGAAGCCACTCGCCAGACTATTGACAAGGATGGCTGGTACCATACTGGAGACCTCGGCATTATAGATCGTAAAGGCAATGTTTACATCAAGGGACGTTCAAAAAATATGCTACTTGGTCCAAGCGGTCAAAACATATTCCCTGAAGAAATAGAGGATGCACTCAATTCCCTGCCCATGGTTGCGGAGAGCATAGTAGTACAGCGTGACACGAAACTCGTTGCATTGGTACACCCTGACATTGATGCTTGCTCGGCTCAGAACATGAGTAGCCTTGACGTTGAGGATTTGATGAAGAAAAACTTAGAACAACTTAATGCTACGCAGCCTGCATACTGCAAGATCTCCTACATAGAGATTCACAACGAAGAGTTTGAAAAGACGCCAAAGAAGAGCATTAAACGTTACCTTTACAACTAAAAGTAACAATGTAAGGACTTCAGGTACTGATGTGTACCGTGCGTGGAAGAGCAATGTTATCTTTTCGTTTTCTTTGGCTATTCCCATTGGAGCACCGCCCCCGACATAATTCAAAAAGCTGACAAAATTAACAAATAGCACACTATTTAATACAAAAAAGGTTCATGGATATGAGATTAACTCATTACCATGAACCTTTTCTTTGTGGCAAACTATCACTTAGTATTCCTGCCAACTCTTAATCTGCAAGTCATCAATTGACAATTTGCAGAATGCTTCTATGAAAGCAGAAGCGAGTCTTGCATTAGTAATCAGAGGAATGTTATGGTCAATAGCACCACGACGTATCTTATATCCATTAGTTTGCTCACGCTTGGTGTAATCCTTAGGAATATTGACAATAAGGTCAAACTTATGGTCATGTATCATATCCATGACATTAGGCACATTAGTGTGCGACTCGTCAGGCCATCCTACAGCCGTAGCCTTCACGCCATTTGCTTCCAGGAATTTTGCCGTTCCTTCCGTAGCATAGATAGTATAGCCAGCTTTCTGCAGTGCCTGTGCTCCATCAAGCAATGAAGCCTTCTCCTTCGTGCCACCTGATGAAAGCATTATTCCACGCTCCTTTGACGGAATTTTATAGCCTGTTGCTATCAATGCATTGAGCAATGCCTCCTCATAAGTATCACCAAGACAACCTACTTCGCCCGTAGAGCTCATATCTACGCCAAGTACGGGATCTGCATTCTGCAGACGATTAAACGAGAACTGACTGGCTTTTACTCCCATACGGTCAATGTCAAACACACTCTTATCAGGTTTCTGATAAGGAGCATCAAGCATTATCTTAGTAGCAGTTTCAATAAAGTTACGTTTCAGTACTTTCGACACAAATGGGAACGAACGAGATGCACGGAGGTTACATTCTATAACCTTCACGCTACCACCCTTGGCAAGATACTGAATATTGAATGGACCGCTGATGTTGAGTTCCTTAGCGATAGCCTTACTTATCTTCTTTATCTGGCGCATCGTAGCAAAAGTAATCTGCTGGGCAGGGAATACCATTGTGGCATCACCTGAATGCACACCTGCAAACTCTACGTGCTCTGATATACCATATTCTACTATCTCACCATTCTGTGCGACACCATCAAACTCTATCTCATTGGTTTCCTGCATGAACTGAGAGATAACTACGGGGAACTCCTTGCTCACCTCACTGGCAGCAGCAAGGAAGCGCTGCAGTTCGTCATCGTTATGACATACATTCATGGCAGCACCCGAAAGCACGTATGATGGGCGCACAAGTACTGGATAACCTACCTCGTCTATGAACTGCTTTACATCGTCCATGCTTGTCAGCGCGCTCCACTTTGGCTGGTCAATGCCAAGCTGATCAAGCATAGCACTGAACTTTCCGCGATTTTCCGCGCGGTCAATACTTACCGGACTTGTGCCGAGTATAGGCACGCTCTGACGATAGAGTTTCATCGCGAGGTTGTTAGGTATCTGTCCGCCTACGCTGACTATGACACCTCGTGGGTTTTCAAGGTCTATCACGTCAAGCACTCGCTCGAATGAGAGTTCATCAAAATACAAGCGGTCACACATATCATAGTCCGTTGATACTGTTTCCGGATTGTAGTTAATCATTATCGATTTATATCCGAGTTTACGAGCAGTATTTATAGCATTAACCGAGCACCAGTCAAACTCTACCGACGAACCTATACGATAAGCCCCTGAGCCAAGTACTATAACCGACTTATCATTACTGAAATAGTTGATATCATATCCCTCTACAGCATAGGTCATATAGAGATAATTAGTAAGTTCCGGATGCTCGCTTGCCACGGTCTCTATACGCTTAACGGCCGGCAATATACCCATTTTCTTACGCAGCGAACGAACCATTAGGTTTTCCTTCTCCATATTTGTGCCCTTCTGCTTCAGTACGAAGCGTGCAATCTGGAAGTCAGAAAAGCCCCATACCTTAGCCTGGCGCATCATCTCCGGAGTCATTTCCTCAAGCGAATTAAGGGCTTCAAGTTTATGCTTGAATTCCACAATATTTTTCATTCGCTCTATGAACCAAGGGTCAATCTTCGTCAGTTCATAAATGCGTTCTACGGTATAACCCTCCTCTAATGCCTGAGCAAGGGCGAAAATACGCATATCCGTAGGATTAGCCAGTTCCTCATCAAGGTTGTCAAACTTCACATGGTCATTGCCTACGAAACCGTGCATGCCTTGTCCTATCATGCGCAGGCCTTTCTGCAACAGTTCCTCAAACGTACGACCTATTGACATTATCTCACCTACAGACTTCATAGAAGAACCGATTTTGCGGCTCACACCAACGAATTTAGTCAAGTCCCATCGTGGTATCTTACATATCAGATAGTCAAGTGACGGTGCCACGTATGCGGAATTAGGCGTACCCATCTCGCCAATCTGGTCAAGGGTATAGCCCAATGCTATCTTTGCTGCTACAAAAGCAAGCGGATATCCCGTAGCCTTTGAAGCTAAAGCTGACGAGCGACTCAGTCGCGCATTGATTTCGATAATGCGGTAGTCGTTGGTCTCTGCATTGAATGCATACTGTATGTTACACTCACCTACTATATTAAGGTGACGCACACACTTCACTGCTATATCCTGCAACATCTTCACCTGTTCTTCTGTCAGCGAGCAGGTAGGAGCCACAACGATAGACTCACCAGTGTGAATGCCGAGCGGATCAAAGTTTTCCATTGACGCTACAGTGAAGCAATGGTCGTTAGCATCGCGAATAACTTCAAACTCTATCTCCTTCCATCCCTTCAGACACTCCTCTACAAGCACCTGCGGAGCAAACGTAAATGCACTCTCGGCTATTTCCTTAAACTTCTCTTCGTCAGGACACACACCAGAACCCAGTCCACCAAGTGCATATGCTGAGCGTATCATTATAGGATAACCGATACGGCGTGCAGCCTCAACAGCGCTCTCCATTGTTTCGCAAGCCTCACTCACTGGCACTTTCAAATCCACCTTATTGAGTTCCTTAACGAATAGATCGCGGTCTTCTGTATTCATGATAGCCTCGACGCTGGTACCGAGTACCTCAACTCCATACTCTTTCAAGACGCCAGTCTGGTAAAGTTCCGTACCGCAGTTGAGAGCTGTCTGTCCGCCAAAGGCGAGCAATATGCCATCAGGACGCTCTTTCTTTATCACCTCAGTAACGAAATAGGTGTTTACTGGTAGGAAATACACCTTGTCGGCAATGCCCTCACTTGTTTGGATTGTTGCCACATTAGGATTGATGAGCACACTGCTGATGCCTTCTTCGCGCAAGGCTTTCAGTGCCTGCGAACCAGAGTAGTCGAACTCTCCCGCCTGTCCAATCTTCAGTGCGCCTGAGCCCAACACGAGTACTTTCTTGAGTTGTTTTTTCATTATATTTGTTCTGATGTTTAGATATCCGTTTGCTACAGTCCCTATCTCTCCAATTTAATCATAGTGCAAAGGTAATAATTTTTTCTCTAACTTCAAAGCATTTTGTTTTCTTTTTTTATTTTACACTCACATACTCGCCGCGGGATTACATTTTGTTATCATTTCCGCCTTTTAACTTTCATTTTGATTTTTGCAACTGCCTATATACTCAATTATTTGAAAACACATGTCATTTATTTTTGTACAGCGAAATTATAGCGCAGATACTAACATTTTAATTATCAACAATATAATAAAAAATAACACAAAATCATTTCATAAAAGCATAGCGATTACACTGTAATTGATATGCTTTTACTGCATCATCGCTATCATATCACGATGTAACAGCAATCATATTACAATGCTAAAGCTATGCTTTTACCTTAATCAAATGAGTTTTTTAAGTAAAAATGCGTTTTTCCTACCTATATAATACAAGAATGTCAGTCGTGGATTTTCTATTTCGTCATCCTCGACTGACATTTCTCTTTTGACATTCTGACAACCACAAGCCCTTATGGGCGACATTGTGTCAGTTTGCAATATGGCTTTCTATATGCGCATAGGCATTTTCTAATAAAACTGCTTTATAAAGTTTTCTAACCTGACTAATCCCTTATCCGTGCATATTCCACGTATCATAACAACAAGGAAATTAACAAGCAACTGCTTATAAGTAAAATTCTTGTATGCAATTTCTGTACGTATCATACGCAACGAGCCTATTGTTATCATCCTGAACACATAATAATCTATCTCAGGACGGAAATAACCTTGTTCCACTCCCTTGACAAAAAAGTCCTGAGATGCTTTCTCCTGACCACTATTATAGGAATCAAACAACTGCTCGGCAGCTGGGTATCGTATTATATCCTTAAAGAAATCTGCATGGGTTCTTGCAGTGAACTCTACCTGTTGGCGAAGTACTTCGAGAAGTATGTCAAACACATTGTCACAGTTTTCTGCAAATTCACGCATCTGTGTTCTGCGCTCTTCTAGCATTTTCTTAATTACATCTACCAGTACCTCTTCCTTGTTGGCATACACCTCATATAGAGTTCGCTTTGAGATACCAAGTCTTCCCGCCAAATCATCCATCTTGACTGCACGAATACCATACTCGCAGAAGCTTCTTTCTGCCTCCGCAATTATGTTTGGCTTTAACCTTTTCTTATAGTCAGAGAGTTCCTGCATGGTAAAAGGTGGATATTAAGAATAATACTATTTGAACATGCCTCGCTCCGTTATAGTAATTTAGAATGGCAAATCTTCTGCGCTATCTCCTTGTGCAGCAGTATCAGTTGGAGCGGCGGCCGATGCCACTGGTGCGGATACTGCCTGTGCAGAAGCGTCCGTTGCTGCCTGTGTAGGAGCATTATAAGGCTGGGCTGACGGTGCTGGTGCAGAACCCATCTGTGAGGGATCAACAGGACGTACGTCAAATGCGCGTATGCTGTTAAACCAGCGGCCGTTCCATTCGTGCGCATCAATATCAAAAGCCACGAGAACTTCCTGACCTATCTGTATATTAAAACGCGATATACGATCAGCACCGAACACATCAAACACCATCTTCTTTGGGTAGGTCTCATGTGTCTCAATGACATATTCCTGTACTTTCCACTCTGTACCACTACGCTGGCTTACACCGCCACGCTCTGGCAATACCGCGATAATCTTCCCTTGTAATTCCATTTTCTATTTTCAATATATTAAAAAGCTATAACTAATTTTTCTGCGAAATTACAAAAAAAATAATAAATTAAGAAACTTTTTATGTTTTTTTTTGCCCAATTTATATGTTTTTTGTATTTTTGCATAACATTTTACCAACAAAATATTATATACTAAACATAAAACAAACATTATAAATTATATAACAATGAGATTTACACTGTCTTCTTCACTGCTAAGTAGCAAACTCACTTCGCTATCAAAGGTTATAAGTTCTAAGAACTCTCTCTCCATTCTCGGCAGTTTTCTTTTCGAGATTAAGAATGGTCAACTCACGCTTACGGCAAGCGACAGCGACAATATGTTGAGATACGTACTTGAACTAACCAACTGCGACGGCGAGGGGTCTTTTTGCGTACCAAATAAAATTATGCTCTCAGCAGTAAAGGAACTGGCTGACCAGCCTGTGACCTTTGAAGTTGACACCAATGACAACAGCATACGAATGGTTTACCAGAATGGTTCGTATCGTATCACTGGACAGAGTGCTGACGAGTATCCCGTGCTCAGCACCATCAGCGGACCTTGCACCGAAGCAAAACTTACGGCTGCTTCTCTCTCACAGAATATACAACGTTCTCTGTTTGCTGTTTCCACTGACAACATCCACATGGTGATGAACGGCATATACTTTGATTTGCGCGAAGAATGCCTGAACGTAGTTGCAAGCGACGGATGCAAACTCGTACGCAATATGCTTTTCACATGCAATACGGAGCTTCCCGCTTCATTTATCCTGCCACAGAAGCCTGCTTCACTGCTCCGCACAGTGCTTAGTCCTGAGGACGAGAGTACCGTCACACTGCGCTTTAACGAGAAAAATGCAGAGTTCGTCCTGCCTGACGGTATTCTGACCTGTCTGCTGATTGAGGGCAAATTTCCTAATTACAAGAACGTAATACCGACAGATAACCCCAACGTAATTACAATTGACCGCAAGAGTCTCATCAGCGCACTGAAGCGCATACTGCCTTTCTCCAACGAAAATACAGAACTGGTAAAACTACGCTTGAGCCAAAGCAATATGGAAGTACTCGCAGAAGATGCAGATTTCGCTACATACGCACAAGAAGACATCATGTGTGACTACAACGGAACACCAATGACCATTGGTTTCAAGGGTACGACATTGACTGACATCCTCAACAACCTTACAGGCGAAGATGTAGTGATTGAACTGGGCGACCCAAGCCGTGCCGGTGTAATACGTCCTTGCGTACAACCAGAGAAAGAAGACGTACTGATGCTTATCATGCCTATGCTTATCAACGATTAACAATACATATTCTGACGAATGAAACTGAATCTTACCAAACCTCTGATAGTATTCGATTTGGAAACTACTGGACTGGAAATCGCAAAAGATCGCATCATCCAGATAAGCTATATCAAAGTGATGCCTAATGGCGATGAGCGACGAGAAAATCATTTCGTCAATCCTGGTCGTCAGATACCACAAGAGGTACAGGAACTCACTCATATTACCGACGAGATGGTAAGTCAGGCTCCATCATTTAAGCAACTGGCTCCCACCCTTGCAGCAGATTTTGAGGGCTGTGACTTTGCTGGATACAACTCCAACAATTTCGATATACCCATGCTTGCTGAGGAGTTTCTGCGCGCAGGAATATCGTTCGATTTTAGTCAGTCACGCATGATTGATGCCTGTCGTATCTTCCGGTTTATGGAAAAACGCACGCTTACCGCTGCTTACAAATTCTATACAGGAAGGAAGATGGAAGACGATTTTCAGGCACACCTTGCTGATAACGACACCGAGGCTACTTACCGCGTACTGCAGGGACAACTTGATATGTACCAACCTGGCAGGCAGGAGGAGGAAGAACGTCAGATGCCTAACGACATGGATATACTCAATACCATCAGTAATCCACAGAAAGTGGTTGACTTTGCAGGTCGAATAGTATGGGGAAAACTTATGGGCCCCGACGGTAAACCCCTTCTCAACCCTGATGGTACAGAGAGAATGCGTGAGGAATTTAATTTCGGTAAATACAAGGGATGGGCTGTTGCCGATGTACTCAGACGTGATCCTGGCTATATTAGTTGGATGCTTAGTGGCGATTTTACCCTCGACACAAAACAGGCTATCACACGCATACGACTGCGCGAAGCTACAGCAAATGGCAATAGAACGCTATTATGATTATATCATTAAGACATAACACAAAACAATACGAGATGTTGCGAACCATCTTCAGACGATTATTGCTCATGACTATAATGTCATGGGCAATGTCGGCTTATATATGCGCACAGGAATTAAATGCAAAAGTCAACATCAACCACTCTCAGATACAAGGTACGGAAAATTCCGTGTTTGACGAACTGAAGGAGAAACTCGAGGAGTTTATCAATCAGCAACAGTGGACTGCGTTGAAATTTCAAGAAAACGAACGCATCACCTGCAGTTTCAACATTACTGTAAAAGAGTACAAGAAAGATGCGGGAACATGGACTTGCACTTGTATGGTACAGGCTAACAGACCCGTGTACAACTCTACATACACATCTACTCTGTTTCAATTTCAGGATAATGACTTCGTATTTACATTCAATCAATTCGACAAAATTGAATTTAACGAAGAAGCTATCGATGACCAATTAACGGCTCTCGTAGCATACTATGCTCTCATGATAATAGGATGGGACCTTGACAGTTTCTCATCCAAAGGAGGAGAAGATGTACTCCAACACTGCATGAACCTCACCAACAATGCTCAGAATCTTGACTATCCCGGATGGAAAGCATACGAAAACAGTAAAAATCGCTTTGCTTTAATCAACGACTATCTTGACGGCGCAATGGAACCACTACGCCTGCTACAATACGATTACTATCGTAAGGGACTTGACGAAATGGCAAGCAACGTAGAGAGGGGGCGCACAGAAATTTCCACTTCACTGACCACAAATCTAAAGACTGCACACGAAAACAGACCAAGTTGTCTGCTACCACAGATATGGACTGACATCAAAAAAGATGAAATAGCCAACATCTACAAAGGAAAAGGAACATCAAAGGAAAAAGAAAATGTCTATGACGTGCTCTATAATATCAACCCTTCACAAAGCACTTCATGGAATCAAATAAAAGAAAACTAAATGCTTAAACACCTATATATAAAAAACTATGCTCTCATCGATGCCCTGGACATTGATTTTGCCTCTGGTTTCTCTGTAATAACCGGCGAGACTGGGGCTGGAAAAAGTATCATACTTGGTGCTATAGGACTGTTGCTGGGACAGCGAGCTGATCCGAAAGCCGTAAAAGGTGATGCTACAAAATGTATGATTGAAGCCACTTTCGACCTTTCTGGGATGAATCAAATCGCCACGTTAACAAAATCAGAGAGCAGTATGGCACGCTGGTTCGACGACAATGATTTCGAATACGACGATACATGTTGCATCATTAGAAGGGAGGTTACCGCTGCTGGGAAAAGCCGTGGTTTCATAAATGACACACCAGCAACGCTTACACAGATGCGCGAACTTGGCGAGATGCTTATTGACGTTCATTCACAACACCAAAATCTGCTATTGCAGAAGGATAATTTCCAACTAAAGGTGATAGATATCATTGCGGCAAACGCTAAAGTGAGGAATGAATATACAAAGGCATATAAAGAATACCATAAAGCCAAAAAAGAATTGGAAGACATCCGTAATGCTGCGGAAGCCGCAAAAAACAATGAAGAGTTTATGCGCTTTCAGTTTGACGAACTACAAAGCGCTATGCTGCAAGACGGAGAACAAGAACAACTTGAGGAAGAACAACAGCTTGCTACACACACTGAAGATATAAAATCAGCACTTTACGAAGTTGACAATTTGCTCAACAATGACGACAATGGCATAGTATTCATGACAAGCCAAACTACGCAACGGATATCGTCAGCCGTTCCAATCTACCCCAAACTTAGCGAATTGGCAGACAGACTTGAGAGTAGTCTTATAGAGTTAAAAGATATTGCACAGGAAATCAACAACGAGGCATCTGCAATAGATTTTGACCCGGAAAGGCTCGCTTACGTCAATGAGCGACTTGACAAAATCTACTTCCTTGAGAAAAAATACAAAAAAGAAAACATATCGGAACTGCTTGAAGAGCAAGAACGACTGAGGCAGACGATAGATATGCTGGATTGCAGTGACGATGACATCATAAAGAAAGAAAAAGAAGTGGAGGTATTATTTACCACCGCACAAAAAAACGCTGACAAACTTTCCAAAAGTCGCAAAGATATTGTCGATTCCTTGCAGAATGATGTCGTAACACGATTAGTTGCCTTGGGTATGCCAAGCGCAACATTCAAAATCGACATTGAGACACGCGAACTTGCCGATGACGGCCAAGACAAAGTAGCCTTCCTTTTCTCTGCTAATAAAGGTATGCCACTGCGTCCCGTAGCACAGGTAGCATCCGGAGGAGAAATTGCACGTCTTATGCTCACACTTAAAGCACTGATAAGCCGTGCTGTGAAACTTCCTACTATCATATTCGATGAAATAGATACAGGAGTGAGTGGTAAGATTGCAGAGCAGATGGCAGCAATAATGAGGGATATGGGGAACAGCGACCGACAGGTTTTGAGCATCACCCACCTGCCACAGATTGCAGCTTGCGGAGCACATCACTACAAAGTAGAAAAGCACGAGACACAGGAAGCAACTACATCTGTCATGAGGCTACTCGACAAAGAAGAACGCATACGAGAGATTGCACAGATGCTCAGTGGTTCTGACATCACAGAAGCTGCCATGACACACGCTAAAGAGATGATTAACGCAAACTCATAATATTACCCCACCCCACACTAAAATTCTCACAAGATGATAATAAAAAAAGCCGAATTTACCATCAGTGCTGCAAAGTTGTCGCAATGCCCCAAAGACACAAAGATGGAGTTTGCCTTCATCGGGCGAAGCAACGTAGGCAAGTCAAGTCTTATAAATATGCTCACGGGAAAGAAAGGCTTGGCAAAAACGAGTGCGACCCCTGGCAAGACACTGCTTATAAATCATTTCTTAGTCAACGAAGAATGGTACATTGTTGATTTGCCTGGATATGGTTTCGCAAAGCGGTCAAAGAAAGTACAGGAGGATATTAACCGTATGATTAACTCCTACATACTCAACCGCGAGCAATGTGTCAATGTTTTTCTTCTTATTGACATACGACATGCCCCTCTGAAAATCGACTTAGACTTCATCAACTGGCTCGGAGAGAACGGAGTACCTTTCTCTATTATCTTCACCAAAGCTGACAAACTCGGAAGCGTAAAAGCGAAACAAAATGCCATGGCATATATGAACCATCTGCTTGAGGAATGGGAAGAACTCCCACCACACTTCATTACAAGTGCAGAGAAGAAAGAGGGGAAAGACGAGGTACTTGAATACATAGACAATATTTTACATGGCGATACCATTTCTTGAAGTTCAGAACGTTACAAAACGTTTCGGAGAAAGACTTCTCTTCAGCAATATATCATTCAGTATAGCAGAGGGACAATGTGTTGGACTGATTGCACAGAACGGCACGGGCAAGACAACATTGCTCTCTATGCTTAACGGAGAAGAAAATGCTGATAGTGGCGACATAATATACAGAAACGACATTACTATCGGATATCTGAAGCAACAGCCTGAATTCCGAGATACAGACACTGTGCTGAGTGCTTGCTTTAGTAATGACACCCCTGATGACGAGACACAACTCAAAGCCAAGCAAATACTCACAAAGTTAAAGATAACAGACTTGCAACAGCCTGTCAAGCAATTAAGCGGAGGTCAGCAAAAACGCGTCGCACTGGCACGTATTCTGATTTCTAATCCCGATATGTTCATACTTGACGAGCCAACAAATCACCTTGACCTGGAAATGGTGGAATGGCTTGAGAACTTTCTACGAAGAGGAAACAAGACCATACTGATGGTTACGCACGATCGTTTTTTCCTCGACAATGTATGTAGCATCATAATAGAACTTGACAATCAAACAATATACACATACCGTGGTTCCTACTCTTATTATCTTGAAAAGAGACAACAACGCATAGAGGCCATGGAGGCTAATATACAGCATGCCAATAACACATACCGAAGAGAATTGGAGTGGATGAGAAGACAACCTCAGGCACGCGGACACAAGGCTCGCAGTCGAGAAGAAGCATTCTATGAATTGGAAAAGATTGCAAAACAGCGAATAGAGGAACGGCAAGTCAGGCTGAAAGCAACTAATGTATATATAGGTTCGAAAATATTTGAATGTCAATATATAACCAAGAAATTCCCACAGAAAACTATTCTAGAAAATTTCTACTACAATTTCTCACGCTTTGAGAAAATGGGAATCATAGGAGGTAATGGCACTGGAAAATCCACCTTCATCAAGATGCTTTTAGGAATAGTACAGCCTGACGAAGGACGTTTCGACATTGGAAGTACCATAAAGTTTGGCTATTATTCACAAGATGGGTTAGACTTCCGCAAGGACCAGAAAGTTATCGATGTCGTTCGTGATATTGCTGAATACGTAGATTTAGGGCAAGGACGCCACTTGACAGCATCACAACTTTTGCAACATTTTCTTTTCACACCAGAACAGCAACATAACTATGTCTATAAACTCTCTGGAGGCGAGAAGAAAAAACTATACCTATGTAGGGTATTGATGCAAAATCCAAACTTTCTTGTTCTTGATGAGCCGACAAATGACCTTGACATAAAAACGCTTCAAATTCTTGAGGAATACTTGCAGGATTTCCCCGGTTGCGTAATTGTGGTTAGCCATGACCGCTATTTTATGGACAAGGTTGTGGATCATCTCTTGGTATTCAAAGGCAATGGCGTGGTTGAGGATTTTCCTGGCAATTACACACAGTATCGAGAATGGCAAAAGACTTCGCCTGTTCCTACGTCTGTTCTTAACACCGACTCCAACACCTATAAAGAAAAGAAAAAAGCTAACGGACCACGAGACCCCAACGCTGTACAAAAGCGACGTATGTCATATAAGGAGAAAAAGGAGTTTGAACAGATTACTATTGATATAGAAAGGCTTACAAACGAAAAGAAACAAATTGAAGACCAACTAAGTAGTGGAGACATAAGCGTTGAAAAAATAACAGAACTCAGCAAACGTCTCCCAATTCTGAAAGAAGAATTAGATGAAAAAGAAATGAGATGGCTTGAATTGTCTGAGCTTGACGATTAACTATTACAAGGAGGTTTCTTGGTACTAAGCAACTCACTAATTACAAAAATCCCAACGAGTTATCATTAACCAAAGTCACATTAATTATCCTTATTATATAATAATGACGCAGCAGTTAAGCAAGAACAAAATAAAATTGATACATAGTCTTGAGAAGAAAAAACACCGCCAAAAAGAAGGGCTTTTTCTTGCAGAAGGTAATAAGTGTGTAAGCGACCTTATTAAATCTGGCTATTACCCTAAAACTCTAATAGCAACAGAAGATTGGCTATCAACAGCAAACATTCCCACTGAAACAGAGATTGTCATTGCTTCTCCAGAAGAAATAAGGAAAGCAAGCTTACTACAGCACCCTCAACAAGTAATGGGATTATTTACATTTCCAAAAGAACCAAACAAGAATGAACTTCGTTTAATACCACAACACGAACTATGTCTTTGCCTGGACGGGGTACAGGATCCAGGTAACTTAGGAACGATTATACGCACAGCAGATTGGTTTGGTATCAGACATATATTCTGCAATGAAACAACCGTTGATGCTTATAATCCCAAGACAGTACAAGCTACTATGGGAAGTATCGCCAGAGTACATATACACTATCTTGATTTGACAGATTTCATTAGTTCACTTATAAATGTTTCCGTAATTGGCACAACACTTGATGGGGAAAATCTCTACGATACCAATCTGCTACAAAAAGGAATAATCGTTATGGGAAACGAAGGAAATGGCATTTCCGAAGAAATCAAGTCACTACTCACACAAAAGGTTTTGATACCATCGTACCCACAACACTCCAATACAGCAGAAAGCTTAAACGTATCAATCGCAACTGCTATAATATGTGCGGAAATTAGACGGAGATGTTAAAAAAACTTTATTTTTCAATCCCTACACAATAAAAAAGCACTTATATCGTACATATATTATTTTTTTTTTGTAACTTTGTGGCATAATGTATAGATATAATACCACTGAGTTATGACAAAACATCTATTCACAATATTAACGCTCATAACAATTCTAACATTTGCCCCTGCATACATAAGCACTGCATCGGCAAGTATTGAACTGAGCGAAATAGATAACAACCAAATAAAAATAGAACAACAGGGAACTACGTTGTTTGTATCTGGCGCAACGGGAAAGAACCTATTCATATATAATATAATAGGTCGTATAATAGCGTCAATAAAAATAGAAAACGCGGAAACGAGGATTGACTTAAGTAAATATGCCAGTTTGAATAAAACAAGCCTTATTCTCATCAAGGTTGGCAACGTTTCAAAGAGAGTTAATCTACCCAACAGATGATTTTAACAGTTCCGTTCAGTAAATGACTGACGAAAGACTCCTAATTAACAGACTACAAAAAGAAGAAACGCGCTATAAGGCCTTCTCCGAACTTGTTTCCCAGTACAGTGAAAAACTATACTGGGTTGTTCGACATATAGTGGGTACACATGAAGATGCTGATGATGTAGTACAGGAAGCCTTCATTAAAGCATGGAATAAAATTGAAGAATTCAGAGGCGATTCGAAAATTAGCACATGGTTACATCGCATAGCAGTAAATGAAGCCCTCGACCACATCAGACGAGAACGGAAACACATAGAACAGGATGTTGACATTAGCATAGTACGCGGAACTTTTGCTGACAAATATTTTGATGGTGACGAAACAGAAAGACTATTGCGTGAAGCCGTGGACACGTTGCCAGAAGCACAAAGAGCCGTATTCTCATTAAAATACTTTGATGACAAACCATACAAAGAGATAAGCCAAATACTCAGAACATCCGAAGGCGGTCTGAAAGCCAATTACCACTATGCCGTAGAAAAAATAAAGAAATATTTTGAATTAAAAGAAATAATATAATTATTTCACCTATATAATTAAACCATTGATATTACGCTTCGTCCATAATATAAAAGGAGAAAAAAATGAACAACAATCTTGACATACTCAATTCACCATACATCGACAACGGTGCATACAAAGTACCTAAAGGGTACTTTGGTACTTTGGATAGTCGAATTATGTCTAATATTACTTACAAAAGTTCCAATGTAAGACAAGACAAGACAAAAGCTACTCCAAACAAGAGCAAAACTATAACAATAAAGCCTTGGTATAAATACCTCGTTGCAGCATGTCTTACTGGTATCGTCGTAACTACTGGATGGCTATCATTCAAGACTACGACAAAGAGTGAAAATGTCACATCATTAGCCGAAACGCAACAGGACAATCTGTCAGACCAATACATCAGTGATTGTATGACGTATGCAATGATAGACAACGACGATATTTATATGTACTTAAGTGAGAATTAACAACAACAAAATACATATATAGCGAATGAAAAGACTATTCCAAATAATATTTATTCTGTTATTTGCTTTAACTATACACGCACAACAGAAGAAGTTTGATCCTGAGAAATTCAGACAAGAACAGGAGGCTTACATAACAAAGGAAGCCCACCTCTCACCACAGGAAGCAAAAATCTTCTTCCCTCTTTTTCGCGAAATGCAACAGAAGCAAAGACCTCTGTTTAAGCAAATGCGTCAATACGCAAAAACAATGCCACGAAATGACAAGGAAGCGGAACAGTTGATAACAAAGAAAGATCAGTTAGACATGCAAATGCGCAAGATTCAGTCTTCATATCATGCAAAAATGTGCAAATCCATGTCTGCAACAAAGGTTTACCAATGTATCAACGCAGAAGAAAGTTTCAAGCACCATACAATGGACAAGATATCACTTCACAAGAAAAAAGCACCTACAGAAAACAAAGGGAACTGTAATAAAAAGAAATAACAATAAAGGGAACAGAAATTGAGTACTGTTCCCTTTTCACCTCTTATAAAACTTGATAAAAAACAATCTTATCACTATTATTTTCATTTTTTTTTCACATCAGGATAATAAAAACATTATTTCTTCGTTATTTTAGAGGAAAAACAGTGCACTTAGATACAAAAGGAAACAAATGAGACAGTTAAAGATTCAAAAGAGCATAACAAATCGCTCCAGTGAGGCACTCGACAAATATCTTGTAGAGATTGGTCGTGCGCCACTTATTACCATTGATGAGGAAATAGAACTTGCACAGCTAATTAAAAAAGGAGGTCCTGCTGGCGAGCGTGCCAAAGACAAGTTAGTAACCGCCAACCTGCGCTTTGTCGTATCAGTAGCAAAACAATACCAGCATCAAGGACTATCACTCACAGACCTTATCGACGAAGGAAACATAGGACTTATCAAAGCTGCACAAAAATTTGATGAAACACGCGGATTCAAATTCATCTCATACGCAGTATGGTGGATACGTCAGAGTATCTTGCAGGCCATTGCTGAGCAAAGTCGCATAGTTCGTTTGCCACTTAACCAGGTAGGGTCACTTAATCGTATAAACCACGAGATAAACAAGTTTGAGCAGGAAAACCAACGTCATCCAAGCGTAGGAGAATTGTCAGAAGCCACAAATATTGATGAGGAAAAGATAGGACAAAGCCTTATGGCAGATGGGCATCACGTAAGCATCGATGCACCTTTTCAGGATGGCGAAGAAAACTGTATGCTTGATGTCATGGCGAGCGGTGATGATTCTCGTACAGATCGCTCCGTTGACCATGAGTCTATGGCACAAGAATTGAATGCTGTATTAACACGAGTACTAAAGGAACGTGAGATAATCATAATACGCGAATGCTATGGCATAGGTTGTCCAGAGAAAGGATTAGAAGAAATAGGCGATGAACTTGGTCTGACACGCGAACGCGTAAGACAAATCCGCGAAAAGTCAATTGCTAAGCTTCGCGACAGCGGCAATGCAAAGATTCTTATTAAATATTTGGGTTAATCAAACACACACAAAAAACATAGTAACGTGAACCATTTAGTAATCATGGCAGGCGGTGTAGGAAGTCGCTTTTGGCCAATGAGCACAGAAAATAATCCAAAACAGTTCATTGACGTACTCGGGGTAGGACGCTCACTGATGCAACTCACATACGACCGCTTCTGCGGAATATGTGATGCAGAGAACGTTTGGGTAGTAACCAATGTGGACTACGTATCCAAAGTACATGAGCAACTTCCAGATATTCCACAAAAGAACATACTCAGCGAACCATGCCGTCGCAACACAGCACCCTGCATAGCATACGTTAGCCATCGCATTAAGGCTAAAGACCCAAATGCAAACATTGTTGTCACACCAAGCGACCATGTAGTATTAAACACGCAAGAGTTTCAGCGTGTGATACGAAGTGCGTTGCAGTTTGCCAGCGAAACTGATGCAATCGTAACTCTTGGCATGAAACCTTCACGCCCAGAAACAGGTTATGGCTATATTTGTGCAGATATGACAGCACAGAGTATGCGCAATAAAGAACTGTATCGTGTGGATTCTTTCCGTGAAAAACCTGATTTGACAACAGCAAAAGAATACATAAAGCATAACAATTACTATTGGAATGCAGGCATATTCGTATGGAATGTTAACACTGTAGTAAATGCATTCCGCATGTACCAACCTGCGATGAACGACATCTTCGAGTCTATATCTGATGTTTTTGGCACTGAACAAGAGCAAACGGTAATAAACGAAAGATATGTCAATTGTGAGAACATCTCTGTTGACTATGCTATCATGGAAAAGGCAGAGGAAATTTTTGTATTCCCAGCAGATTTCGGTTGGTCAGACCTTGGCACATGGGGCGCTTTACATACACTTTCGAAGAAAGATGCGAACAGCAACGCTGTAATCAGCGACAACGTAAAGACATTTGAAACCTCTAACTGTGTAATAAACGTAGAAGGTGCCCGCCAAGTCGTCGTTCAGGGACTTACTGGCTATATCGTAGCTGAGCGTGACGGACGTCTGCTTATCTGTAAGTTATCAGAGGAGCAGCGTATAAAAGAATTCAGCAAATAACATGGCAAAAACACAAACAAGCAAGCGTGGAAAAGTGCAGACTCATCTACAGGAGCCACGTCAATATAATGTCATATTCCACAACGATGACTTCACCCCCATGGACTTTGTCGTTAAGGTGTTACGCGTTGTATTCAGAAAAGACGAAAGCATAGCGCAATCCTTAATGATGAAAGTACATCATGAGGGAAGTGCTATTGTTGGAACATATACTCTTGATATAGCAGCAAGCAAAGCCAACAAAACCTCAAGGATGGCAAAATTAGAAAATCACCCTTTGAAAGTCACTGTGGAATTAGCATAAAAAGAAAGGAGATAACGAGAATGGAGAAGTTTGGGTTTTCTGAGTTGTCAGAAGCTGCTGTAAGTTACGCAGCATTTTGGGCAACCAAAAAGCGCATGGAATTCATCACTCCAGAAATGGTGCTGGTGGGAATGACTGTGCAGAAGCCTTTCAATGATATGGCAAAACAAGCCATGGTAAATCCGAGTGATATGCGTTCTGAACTGCAGAAGCACATTGATACTCTCGATGTAATAGATGAAGGCGAAGACTATACACTTGAAGTGTCACTGCAAATGCACCAGATGTTTGAAGAGGCACAGAACTCTGCTCGCTACTCTGGCAACAACGATATAAATATCCCACATTTGGTACGTGGAATATTAAAATTAGACGACTCGGTAGCAGGATACGTACTACACAAATATTTTGGAGAGGATGATGCACGCATATTGGCATTGTTCAGCGAGGCTTATGACAGTAAAGACCATCGTGGACATGGGAGTATCAGGACATATACAGAGGAAGATATTGCCAGTTGGATGGAAGAGAACGAAGACATGGCAACAAGCCAAATGTTGCAGGATGGCTGGCGACAACTCGTAACTTGTATCAACGACACTTTTGACAAGAGACATCCACTGATTGGACGCGAGAAAGAAATCGAACGCACAGTACAGATTCTTTGTCGCAAAGAAAAGAACAATCCATTGCATATAGGTGAACCTGGTGTCGGAAAAACCGCCCTTGTCTATGGTCTTGCCGCAAAGATTGAAGCAGGTGACGTGCCTGATATACTCAAGAATACAAAGATTTACTCTGTCGATTTAGGTACGATATTGGCTGGTTCACAGCTTCGCGGAGAGTTTGAGAAGCGTCTGAAGGCTGTGCTTGAAGGTGTAAGCAAAGAACCTGGCAGCATACTATATATCGACGAGATACACAACCTGATAGGAGCGGGGCAGATAGGCGACAGTTCTATGGATGCTTCAAGTATGCTTCTACCCTATCTTGAAGATGGCACAATACGGTTCATTGGCAGCACGACATACCAAGATTACAACCGTTATATGGAGCGTAGCAAAGGCATAGTGCGCCGTTTCCAACGAGTTGACATACAGGAACCTACAAATGACGAGACTATAAAAATCATCGAAGGTCTGCTTCCTTCATATGAAAAATTTCACGGAGTGAAATACAAAGAGGAAGCCGTACGCTATGCAGTGGAAAAAAGCAGTCAGTTGATAACTGACCGTTTCCTTCCAGACAAAGCCATTGATATTATTGACGAGGCAGGTGCTTACCGCAAGTTGCATCCTCTTTTGACACGCAATGGTAATCCTCGACAGAAACGTATGCAATTCATTGACAAGACACTGGTTGCTGACATTCTGTCAAAAGTATGCAAGATAGATGCCAAAGCGCTGTCAGAAGATAGCAATGAGTTGCTCGAAACACTGTCAGAGCGCATAAGCAATCAAATATACGGACAAGATGAAGCTGTTCGCTGCGTAGTAGAATCCGTACAGATGTCAAAGGCAGGATTGCTTGACACCGACAAACCACTGGCGAGTTTGCTATTTGTCGGACCTACGGGTGTAGGTAAAACAGAGGTTTGCAAAGTGCTGGCACAAGAACTCGGCATAGAACTTATACGCTTCGACATGAGCGAATATACGGAAAAACATACCGTAGCAAAACTCATAGGCTCACCTGCTGGCTACATAGGCTACGAAGATGGCGGTTTGCTTACTGACGCCATACGCAAGACACCTAACTGCGTACTGCTGCTTGATGAGATAGAGAAGGCGCACTCTGACATATACAACATACTCCTTCAGGTAATGGATTATGCGAAACTGACAGACAACCGTGGCAACAAAGCTGACTTCAAAAACGTCATTTTGATAATGACGAGCAATGCTGGAGCACAATATGCAAGTCAGGGTACTGTGGGATTCTCTGGTACTACAACACGCGGTGATGCTATGCTTACCACGGTTAAGAAAACTTTCAAGCCTGAATTTCTTAACCGTTTGTCAGGCACCGTAGTATTCCACGATATGGATAAGACCATGGCCAGCATGATACTTGACAAGAAGCTACGCCAACTTGAGTCACGACTGAAAAGCAAAAACGTTGTCCTTGAACTGTCAAACGAAGCACACTCGCTACTGTTGGAAAAAGGTTTCACGAAGCAATATGGCGCACGCGAAATGGACAGAGTGATGCAATCAATGCTCAATCCTTTGCTGATGCGTGAGATATTGTTTGGAAAACTGAAGAAAGGTGGCATAGCCTTTGTAGATAAAAATAACGACAACACGCTGACAATAACAGCAAAGGAATCGAAATAGATACAAAAAAGAAACAACCCTAAAAACGTAAAAAACTATGGAATACAGAGAATTTGACCGTGCAGTAAACACCCAGTACGGCGATAGCCGTTCGTGGGCACCTACATCCTCCTTCCCTGCACTGATGCAGAAAGTATATACATGGATGACTATGGCTATGCTGATAACTGGCGTCACAGCCTATGGAGTAGCCAGTTCACCAGCCATACTCTCTACGATCTTTGGCAATCAGATTGTATTCTGGGGAATGATTATAGCAGAGTTTGCATTGGTATTTATGATTTCAGGCATGCTCAACCGTCTGTCATTGACTACAGCCACGCTGATGTTTGTGGCTTATAGCGTAATCAATGGTGCCGTTTTGTCATCTATTTTCTTGGTTTACACCATGGAAAGCATAGGCATGGTATTTTTCATCACCGCTGCAACCTTCGGCATCATGGCCTTTATTGGCTATACTACCAAGACCGACTTGACTTCTATTGGCAAATACATGATGATGGCTCTTATAGGAATCATTATAGCTACCGTGGTCAATATCTTCGTTAAGTCATCAGGCTTGCAGATGATTGTAAGCTATATCGGAGTACTGCTCTTCGTAGGACTTACTGCCTACGACTCTCAAAAGATAAAGAACATGCTCATTGACCAGGATGTTGCCGATGAAGGAGCACAAAAACTGGCTTTGGTAGGCGCACTGACTTTGTATCTCGACTTCATAAACCTCTTTATCTACCTGTTGCGCATACTTGGTAACCGAAGAGATTAAAAAGCGAGATATTCGTAACTATTGCCAACAAGCGCGAGGTAGCGCTCAAAATCCTCGCGTCTAATAACTACAGTTCCCTTACAGTCATTAGGATGAAACGACAGTAAGGGAACTTTTTTCATATCTTCATCCAAGAACAAATATACATGGTGTTCCTCATCATTGATAAGGCCGAACGGAGAGACGCTTCCTGGCTCCAATCCAAGATACTTCATCATACGCTCCGACGATGCAAACGACAGTTTGCCACATGAGGGGAGTCCTTTAGATTGTAGTGATGCCTTAAGTCGTTGTTCAAGATAGTGTATGTCAAGTTCCTTGTCACAATGAAAACAAACAAGATAATGCTTGTTACCCTTGTGATTACGGAAAAACAAATTCTTACAGTGCATTGACCCATCGTCCTTCCACCAACGTTTTGCCTCCTCTATCGTCTTGCCTTCTGGATGATTATAGTTCGTAAATGGAATTTCATGCTCACGCAAATATGTCAATACCTTTTCTTCCCTTGTCATCTTCTTATATCTTTAACCGTGATGTATCTATCTTATTTTCAGCCTTATAACATATTTCAGTAAAAGCTATGCTTTTACCTTGTAATAACATACTGATTACCCTGTAATCGCTATCACATTACGAGGTAATCAGATAGCTTTTACGGAATAATCAGAATGCCTTCACGCAGTCTTCATTGACAGGCTGATACGTCTGCGCACCTTATCTACCTCTACGACGCGCACCATGACGTGTTGATGAAGTCGTACTATCTCTGCTGGGTCATTTACATAGCGATCCGCCAGTTGCGAAACATGAACCAGACCATCTTGATGTACTCCAATATCCACGAAAGCTCCGAATTTCGTTATGTTTGTCACTATACCTGGAAGCATCATTCCCTCTCTTACATCATCAATGGTATGCACGTTTGGGTCAAACTCAAATGTCTCAATCTCCGCACGAGGATCGAGGCCCGGTTTCTCCAATTCTTTCATTATATCAGTCAGTGTTGGCATACCAACCTCAGCCGTCACGTATTTGCTCAGATCGATATTCTTGCGCTTCTCTGCCGACGTCATAAGTTCCTTCACAGTACACCCTTGTTCCTTAGCCATCCGCTCCACAATAGGATAACTTTCTGGATGCACTGCACTGCCATCAAGCGGGTTCTTAGCCTCTGGTATTCGCAGAAATCCAGCACACTGCTGATATGCTACGGGGCCAAGGCGCGGGACTTTCTTCAGCGATGCTCGCGAGGTGAATGCACCGTGCTCTTTGCGGTATTCCACTATATTGTTAGCCAATGTAGTGCCTAATCCACTGACGTATGTCAGCAGATGAACACTCGCTGTGTTAAGGTTCACGCCTACCTGGTTCACGCAACTCTCTACAGTTCGGTCCAGACTATTTTTCAATTGCGATTGGTCAACATCGTGCTGATACTGCCCTACACCAATTGATTTGGGGTCGATTTTCACAAGTTCTGCGAGTGGATCCATCAATCTCCTGGCTATACTTACCGCTCCACGCACGGTGACATCCTCATTCGGGAACTCCTCTCTGGCTACTGCCGAAGCACTATATACTGATGCTCCATCCTCACTCACTACGTAGTATGGCACGCCCAGCTCCGCTTTTTTCACTACATCTGTCGTTTCGCGCGATGCCGTGCCATTGCCTACAGCCACTGCCTCCACGTCATAACGTTTGGCAATCTCTCGCAGTCTTCGCACTGTAGCAGGCTCGTCAGCCCTATCTCCTACTGCCATTACCACCGTATGATATAGCAAGTTGCCTTGGGCATCAAGGCAAACCACCTTGCATCCAGTTCTAATGCCAGGATCTATGCCCATCGTGCGCTTTTGTCCCAAGGGAGCAGCAAGCAACAGCTGGCGCAGATTTTCAGCAAACACACCGATGGCTTCTTCATCAGCCTTCTGCTTGGATTTGGATGCAAACTCATTTTCTATTGAAGGAAGTAACAAGCGTTTGTAAGCGTCTTCACAAGCCTCAGACACAAGCCTTTGACACTCCCCACGTCCATGAACAAATTGTCTGTCAAGGTTTTCAATAGCTCTGTCGTTATCTATCTCTATTGATACTCTCAATATGCCCTCAGCTTCACCCCTGCGCATAGCCAACAAGCGGTTGCCACTGCAACGTCGTAGCGGTTCCTCAAACTCAAAATAGTCGGAATATTTTGCCGCCTCAGACTCCGTTTTCTTCGCCTTAACCACTTTAGATACTATATATGCCTCACGCTCAAACGCATGACGCAATCTCTCTCGTGCCGTTTTGTCCTCACTTATCGTCTCTGCTATGATGTCTTGTGCTCCTTTCAATGCAGCTGTTACGTCTTTGACTTCTCCCTTAACGTATCTCTCTGCCACGCGTTCTGGCTCTCGCTCTCGTTGCAATAGCAAGATATTTGCCAATGGTTCTAATCCTTTTTCCCGCGCCACTTGAGCCTTCGTACGACGTTTCGGCTTGTAGGGCATATATATATCCTCCAATTCTACCGAATCCCAACAGTCCTCTATGCGTTTCTTCAAATCATCAGTCAGTTTTCCTTGCTCCGTGATTGTCTTAAGTACGGTTTCCTTACGTTTCACGAGTTCTTTCAGTTTCTCATATTCCTGAGCAATATTTCCTATCTGCACCTCATCAAGCGCACCTGTTTTCTCCTTACGATATCTTGCTATAAAAGGGATAGTGCAGCCCTCATCCAACAAAGCTATAGTGCTTGCAATGCCTTTTACAGAAAGAGAAAGTTTCTTTGCTATTATATTCTTCATGTGATATTGTCTATATTCTCCTCGTCATTTTACACATCTAAAAAAACAAAATACACTGCCGCAATAAGACAACAGAATGCAACAAGATGATTCCAATGTAACTGTTCGCCGCGAAACATAAAGCCAGCGATAATAGTAAACACTATCAGTGAAATCACCTCCTGTATCACCTTTAGTTGCATAAGAGTCAGCGAACCGCCATTACCTACAAAACCAATCTTGTTTGCTGGTACCTGAAGCGAATACTCTGCCAAAGCTATTATCCACGAAAAAAGTATTATTCCCCATATAGGCCAGGAGTCAGTAATGTGCATCTCACTGAGTTTCAGGTGGCCATACCAAGCCAACGTCATGAAAATATTAGAGCCTATAAGCAGTAAAACGGTATAAATCATATTCATAATGCGTGCAAAGTTACAAACTTTCGCCGAAACGACCAAAGGAAATCCGCAAATTTTACTATCATACAAAAAAAGAAAAATTTGCGTGATTAAAAAAACTTTTGTACCTTTGCAACGCTTAATTATGAATAATAAACGAAAATTGTATCGTACAATGCGACACTTACTACTTTTCCTAATGCTCACGGCCACCACTACTGCCATGGCTAATCACCCTGACTCCATATATATACGTCCCGACATTAAAGATGGTCAGATGCCATTCCAAATAGCATATTCCATTGACAGACAGCACTGGACACATCTTGACTACACTCTATTTTCAAGCGATTATGGTCCATGGGGTAAACAGAAAAAACTATATTACCCCGTATTACAATACGATGGCAAGACTTACCGTGCCTCATTCATTCCCGACCCAAATGGGTGCGACATTGCACTGACGGAGACACAACGTCTCGATTTGTGGAAGCCACAGGACTACCCTACCCTCTCTGAGACAGAGTTCAAGACACGGAAACAATGGCAACAAAATGCCACACGTGACAATATTATTCGCATACCTTACGCTGATTTCCAGCGATTACTCGACCGCAAACGACTTGCTGATCAAAACATTGCATGGGAACAAGAAAACTACGTACAGACTGGTGAATGGCTAAAGGATGCTGTTTCTGGCGTAAGCGCACGACTTAACATCAATTTGGATGACAGAAAGGCTATCAGTCCCAATCTTATGGGAGTGTTTTTTGAAGACATCAGCTATGCAGCCGATGGCGGTTTGTATGCAGAACTGATACAAAACCGTGATTTTGAATATTCTTCTCGCGACCGCAACGAATGGAATGCCATGACTGCATGGCATATAACAGGAGAAGGTATGTCATGCGACATCAAGACCGATAATCCTATCCATTCAAACAATCCACACTACGCTCTGCTCAACACCACACAGACTGGTGCCAGCCTCGTCAACGAAGGATGGGACGGTATCGCCGTAAAACGAGGAGAGAAATATCGTCTTTCCTTATTCTTAAAGGGCAAAGGATCTGTAAAAGTGAGCCTCACTTCTGACGGAAAGCTGCTTGCTCAGGCAACTATAAAAGCCTCAGGCGCATGGAAACAGCAGACTACAACGTTAATCCCACGCTTTGATGCGACCAATGCTCAACTCGAAATTCAACCCTTGGAGATTGGCACACTGGCTCTTGACTTCGTTTCTCTGTTCCCTTACGATACCTTCAAGGGACACGCAAATGGTCTTCGACGCGATTTGGCAGAAGCTATAGCCGATTTGCATCCGCGTTTCGTGCGTTTTCCTGGTGGTTGTGCCTCCCATGGTAACGGCATTGACAACATCTATCATTGGCAAGCTACCGTGGGGCCTCTCTGGGAAAGACAGTCAGATTTCAACATCTGGCATTATCACCAGACACGAGGATTGGGGTTCTATGAGTATTTTCAGTTCTGTGAAGATATCGGTGCTGAGCCGTTGCCCGTATTGGCAGCAGGCGTACCATGTCAGAACTCTTCTGTAGGCGGTAACGGACAACAGGGAGGTATTCCATTCGAACGCGACCTAAAAGGCCAACCTTCACCTTATATATATAATGGAAAGCCTCTCACAATGGAGAGTTATCTACAAGAATTACTTGACCTCATTGAGTGGGCTAACGGCGACAGCCGTACCTCATCACTCGCTGCCATCAGAGCAAAGGCTGGCCATCCAAAGCCCTTCAATCTGAAGTATCTCGGGATAGGCAATGAGGATTTGCTGGGCGACGTATTCATGGAGCGTTACCGTTTCCTCATTGAAGGTGTAAAAAAAACTCACCCTGAAATAACAATTATAGGTACAGTAGGACCTTTCTGGGAGGGCTCCGACTACGAATATGGATGGCAGGAGGCAAAGGACAAGTCCATTGCCATTGTTGACGAACATTATTATAACACTCCTGGTTGGTACTTCCACCACCGCGACTTTTACGACCGCTACGACCGCGAGGGTACAAAGGTCTATTTGGGAGAGTGGGCTTCAAAGGGAAATAATGTAAGCAATGCCCTCGTCGAGGCAGCCTACATGACGGGATTGGAACGTAATGCTGATGTGGTAGTAATGTCGTCATACGCTCCGCTGCTAGCTAAAGACAAGCATACCAGTTGGAATCCTGACCTCATATACTTTAACAATACGGAAATTAAGCCAACGGCCAACTACTACGTACAACGTGCCTTCGGACAGAACAGTGGCGACACCTATGTATATTCTGACCTTTCACTTGACTACCAAGATGCCAACGGACGCAATAACCACATTGCAGCATTGAGTGAACGATTTGACAAGTCAGTTGTCATTGATAGCAAAACCGGTGACATAATAGTAAAACTCGTAAGTCTGTTGCCACTAAATATAGATTTTACCATGCAGCATCCTAACGGATACGATGCTAATGTCTGCATAACTACTATGGCGTCACCTGTTTCACCAGACCGTCAACGCCAATGGCTGACTAACGAGACTTCGACAAAGGAGTTTAAAAATGATGTAAAACTGCAACTCCAACCATATTCTTTTACGACACTGCGCTTCACAAAAACAAAGAAATAAACAAAAATGGAGAAGCTACAATGGTATGTGGCACAGGCACCTTTTATGACTGATGCTATCAAGGAACAAATTGAAGGTCTGGACCAAGAAACGTTTATTCCACTACTTAAAGCCGGTGAAAGCAGCGAAGGCAAAAAAAACAAAAGTCGTATGCTGACTTTCAACTATGTATTCATACGCGGTGAGAGACATAGGATAGAAGACGACATACGTTTCATTCCGCGTCTTCACCTACTCTATCATCGTCCTGGCGTTGCTCTTGGAAAAAGCTATGGTAATTATGAACGTAAGCCTATGACCGTACCTGATAGGGAAATGAATATGTTTCGCCGTCTTGTATCTCTATATCAAAACGGTGCTCCGATTGCCGATGTTGAACAACCAGAAATACAACAAGGCGACGAAGTACGCATCATCGACGGACCTTTCAAGGGCATAGAAGGACATTTGGTTACTACTAAAGGGAAAAAAGGAGGAAAGGTCGTAGTCAGTGTTTCCAATCTTGTGGCTGTCACGACACTTGACATAAAACCAGAATATCTACAGGTTATCAACTTCAGCGGCAATGGCAAGCATCACTATCGTATAATGGATAAATTCCAGCCATTGATTGAAGCAGCATGGAATAAACAACTTAATGCCATATCTCTTACAACTGAAGAGAGAGCAACGCTCGAACGTTTTGTAAATTCCTATTCAGATGTAACTGGCAATACCATCAATACAGAATCCCGCCACAAGACTCTTATCTTCATGGCACTTGCAGCTTTGGGACTACATGACTTAGCCTTAAAGCATTACAGACATCTTGAAAAAGAGTTAATAACTAAGTTGAAAAGCGAAAAGGTAAAGCAATTCGTAGAACAACACTTAGCACAATATCACAATATACACTCACACAACATATAATAGAGGAAACGCACATTCCCCAATATATACCTGCGCCACAGACGACGTGGCTCTTTTATGAAACGATAAAGCCATTCTAATCCATGGCGCTGCCAAAAGAGAGGAGCACGTTTTGTCGTACCAGCAAAGAAATCAAATACAGCACCTATCGTACCGCAATGACAATGTATGTCAAGTTCTGACCAGTGTGCCATGACCCATTTCTCCTGTTTGGGTGCTGTCATACCAATCCACAACAGGTCTGGATTGCAGGTATTTATCGAATTTATAATTCTGCGGTTGTCATCTTCGCTAAAATCTTCTTTATATGGTGGACTATAAGTACATACTCTTATATTAGGATATTCTATTTTCGCACGATCCTTAATAAGTGTAAGCACCGCATCCGTACTGCCCATGAACATCACAGTGCCACCGCACTCATTTAGTCGCGACATTTCAAAAGTAAACAAGTCCCAACCTGCTATTCTTTCCTTTGGCTTGCAGTCAGCATCAATCCACCTGCATGCCTTTACAATGCTCATACCGTCTGGCACCAGCGCATCACAACTGCGCAGAGCTTTTGCAAATGCTGCATCCTTACGAGCATTATTATAAGAGAAAGCATTTATCGTGTTAATCATCTGCTTACCCTTAGGTATGGCAGCCAGTTCACTTTTACTGCATACCAACTGCAAATTCTTTAATCTGAATTTTTCTTTTTCCATACAACCTCTCCTGCAATATCGTACTACTTGTATCCAATATATAACAATATTATCAGTGCATACTCATGTTATAATATATTTATCCCAACTCTACCACTGTAATGCCTGCGCCACCAAATTGCACATGCTCATCCTTACAAGAAATTACATTAGGCAAAGCTTCAAGATACTGACGCACCAACATTCGTAATATGCCATTTCCCTTACCATGGAGTATTCTCACACGAGAAACGCCAATGAGTATCGCATCATCTACGAAACGCTGTACACTGAGTAATGCCTCATCACCACGCATACCACGTACGTCGATTTCTTGACTGAAGCCATTGCGATGCTCGTCGATAACATTACGTGTCATACGACTACTTTCTGGTACTCTCAGCATCGTAGTTCTATTATCTTCCTTGTATTCTTCCGCGCGCTCCAGTTTTTTCAGTGGCATCTTCGTGCGCATATCACCAATAACAACAACTGCATATTTACCTTGCACACTTTCTATGTAGCCACCGCTTTTTGTACCTTTTATCTTTACATAATTACCTTCACACACGGTTTCTATAACTTCATCACCTGACACTCGTTTTGCATCAGTTGCAGTCTCAGCATTTTGCAACATAACAGGTTGTTGCTTCTTCTGCTGACGTTCTTCTTTTCGCTTTGCTTCCCGCTCACGACGTGCAAGTATCTGTTGCATCTTCTTCTCAATTGCTGCATCCTTGGCACTTGCATCTATATCACTTACCTCCTCACGGAACTCAGCCATTTCCTCACGCAACCTGCGCGTAACCGCTTTCTCTGCTTCTGCTTCACGTATCTCGCGTATGGTGTTCTCTATGCGTCGGTTAGCCTCACGTAGCAGTTCTTCTGCCTGCACCTTAGCGCGTCGTAATATGGCTTTACGTTCTGATTCTATTTCCTCTACACTACTTTCAAAACGCGTAATAGTCCTTTCGATGTCTTTCTCGCGCTGATGTACAGTCTGACGTTTCTGCTCCCAATAACGTTTATCACGCACAATATCTTGCAGGTACTTGTCACTCTGTATATAGTCCTGACCTACTATATCCGAAGCCTCACGTATCACTTCATCAGGAAGTCCTATTTTGCGAGCTATCTCAATAGCAAATGAAGATCCAGGACGTCCTGTCTCAAGGCGAAACAACGCTTTCATCTCATGGCGGTCATAAAGCATTGCACCATTGGTGACACCAGGATGTCCTTCAGCGAAGTGCTTTAGGTTTTGATAGTGCGTAGTTATAATTCCCCATGCGCCTTTCTTCCAAAACTGTCCCAACACAGCCTCTGCTATAGCACCACCAATCTGGGGTTCGGTGCCTGTACCAAACTCATCTATCAATAACAACGTAGCTGCATCGGCGTTTTTTATCATCATCTTCATATTAGTAAGATGAGATGAATATGTTGACAAATCATCATCCATATTCTGATCATCACCTATATCTATCATGATATTACCAAACACACCCATCGTGCTATTCTCTTTCAGAGGCACGCTAACTCCACATTGCGCCATATACTGTAGCAAGCCTACCGTTTTCAAACATACAGACTTACCTCCAGCATTAGGACCTGATATCACAAGTATCTCTCCCTTACTCTTATTCCCTTTTAGTGTCACATCAAGCGGAACGATCTCTCTTCCTTGTTTATCAAGTGTTTCCTTCAATAGCGGATGCACGGCCTGCACCCAGTCCACACATGGTTTATCAATCACCTGCGGTTCTATCGCATTAAACTGTTCTGCAAGCTGCGACTTTGCCTGCAAGAAATCAATAATTCCGAGAAAATGCAACACTTCCAGCACTCCATCTATATGTGGTCTGATCTCTTCACTTAGTTCTGTCAGTATGCGTATTACTTCACGTCTTTCTTCTGCTTCAAGTTCTCTAATCCTATTATTAGCCTCTACCACAGCCGTCGGTTCTATGAATAAGGTCTTTCCTGATGCTGACTCATCATGTACAATGCCCTGTATCTTACGTTTCATGGCTGGTGCAACAGGAATAACCAGACGTCCATCACGCATGGTAGGAGTAATATCCTTGTCAACGAAACCTTCTGCTTGAGCTGACCTAAGTATAGAATTTAATGTATGAGATACACTACCTACCATTTTCTTCTGCTCCATACGAATATGGAATAATACTGATGAAGCAGAATCTTTTATATGTCCGAATTTATCAAGCACCGATGATATTCGACGCGTTATATTGGGATATGAGTTTACATCTTTTACTATCTGCCATAATGCAGGATACTCATTCACTTGTTCTTCGCTTTCTTCCTGTTCTACGCCTTTATTATCGCTGTCATCACCCAAACCATTTCCTTTGTTCCCATTCAGACAATTACGTATGCCATGTACCGTCTGTAGATTACGAAGCAAATCAAAAAGTTCCTGCTCCTCCAAATGCGTACCTTTCAACTTCAGGCGCACTATACTTGACCTTATATCATATATATACTGAAGGGGTAACTCTTCTTCATTTTCCTTTAAACGACGTAACTCTCTTAATTGGGCAAATGACCGTCTTATATCTTCAGGAACAGACATGAATCCCATTTCATTCACTAATTCCCAACCAAGCGTGCATAAACAGTTGCCTTGTAATTTTCGTCGTATTTCCGTAAAACCTATCTTTGCTTCAAAGTTATTTGGATATATCATATCAACAATTTTCTCTATAAAATTCGGGTTATTTATATGCAAAATTACACAAAATGCACTTAATTTGCAACTTTTCATAAAAAAATCACTAAAAAATTTGGTCATTTCAAAAAAAACTTATACCTTTGCACTCGCAAATGAGAAATCACTCATCCATTTGTAAGTCGAAAGACTTATTAGGAGAGATGGCAGAGTGGTCGATTGCATCGGTCTTGAAAACCGACGTACTGAGAGGTACCGGGGGTTCGAATCCCTCTCTCTCCGCAAAAAATCCAAACTGTAAGAAGCAAACACACTTCTTGCAGTTTTTTTGTTTTCATTGTTTACATCTTTATCGGCGCATCCGACAAACCCTGTGGGAATGTAGTGCAAATACTAACCCAAGACTGTTGACAAACGATACGATATTGCGGGTCAGCAGATTTTATCATCGTAGGCTGACAGCACACGGCAGGAATGCAACACTAATAACTGACAGCAAACTTTACCATTGAGCCGATGGCATATTGCATGGAATCTTCGTCAAAGTCGAATTCTGCTGTATGGTGACCTGCAGTTGTTCCAAGTTCTGGGTTCCGCACGCCAACCAACACGAATAGAGTGGGAGCCAACTGATTATATAGTGCGAAAGTCTCAGAGGCATACCAGTTGCAGGCAGAATTATCAGTTACCCGTCCTGGGTAGAGTTGGCTGACCATGAGACGAGCGAAAGCTGCCACATGCGCATCATTTTCTACTGGTGGCACTAATGCTTTCATGTTTTCATCAAAACGTACATTACAGCCGTGAGCATGTGCTACATCTGTTGCCACTTTCTTCACCAGTTCAACACCTTTCACGCCTGCATCCCAGTCAAAGAAACGTAGTGTCCCCCCGATATAGACAGAGTCTGGTATTACGTTCCACGTCTCACCACCATGGAACTGAGTCACACCAAGCGTCACAAATTTCGTAATGTCACGCTGATTGTTCCAAGCTATGGAGACAGTATTCAGAATATTAGTTGCCGCGAAGATGGGGTTCACAGTCATATCGGGCCGGGAGGCATGACCGCTCTTACCGAACACCCGCAACGAAAGCATAGCCATACCAGTCGTAATGGAGCCTTCGTTGATGTATATCTGTCCGCAAGGTATATGCGACACGAGATGACAACCGTAGATGACATCGAAGTGAATTTTCTTTAGTGCTGCCACCATCGGGTGAATGCCAGTGTTGTTTTCCTCTCCCTCCTCGAAAATGAATACATATTTACCTGATAGACGGTCGCGCAGGTCGTAGATGATTCGGATGCTCGTCATCAAGACAGACATATGACCATCATGCCCACAGCTATGCGATATTCCTATATTCTTGGATATAAAAGGCTTCGGTTTGCCTCCACCATTCACCTTGCTTTCCTTGATAGCCAGACCGTCGATATCTGTTCTCAGACCGATGGTCTTGCCATCGTGCTTGGTATCGAGGATAGCAAAGAACCCAGTACTGCCAGGCACATCATGTATTTCGAAATTACCAATCTTGGCAAGTTCTGTTTTCAGATACTTGACCGTTTCCGTCTCATAGCCTCCTACCTCTGGATAGAAATGCAGATGTCTGCGAACATCACGAGTATATTCATCATAATGGCTGATTTTCAACAGTATTTCCTCATCAGTGATCTCCTTAGTTGAAATTTCCTGTAATCCTAAAGTTATTCTCTTCATATATCTTTCGTCTTTAATATCTTTCATCCCCCGCAAATAATTTAAGCATGATATAGTTACGCATTATCTTGAGTGCAAAGTTACAAAATTCTGCTAATAAAGTTGTCAAAAAAAAACACAAATGTTACACCAAAGACGAGAAAACTCCAATTGTCAATTACTATCCCACGTTACCGTTCAGTCGATAGATTCCATTCAAAACTATTTTTTCATGTCATAATGTTTTTGTTGAAACAATAAAAAAAACAGGCACACATCAGAGAGGTGAATAACTCTATAAACAACTCTATGAATTATTCAGGTTAAGAAAAAAAACACCTAACTTTTGCATAATCCAATAAAAAGCAGTAACTTTGCAGTTCAAAAACAAAGAAGAATACAAAAAACATAACGATATGGAATTAGCAAGCAAATATTCTCCGAAAGACGTAGAGGAAAAATGGTATCAGTACTGGACAGACCATAAACTATTCGCGAGCAAGCCTGACGGTCGCGAACCATACACCATAGTCATTCCACCACCAAACGTAACAGGAGTGCTCCATATGGGTCACATGCTCAACAACACCATTCAGGATATCCTTATCCGTAAGGCACGTCTTGACGGAAAGAACGCTTGCTGGGTGCCTGGCACCGATCATGCCTCCATTGCTACTGAGGCAAAGGTTGTCAACAAACTTGCGCAGCAGGGAATTAAAAAGCGCGACCTGACGCGCGAACAGTTCCTTGAGCACGCTTGGGCATGGACAGAGGAACACGGTGGTATCATACTGAAACAGCTGCGTAAGCTCGGTGCTTCATGTGACTGGGATCGTACAGCATTCACCATGGACGAGAAACGTTCTGAGTCTGTGCTGAAAGTGTTTGTAGATCTCTATAACAAGGGTTACATCTATCGCGGACTGCGCATGGTGAACTGGGATCCGAAGGCTCAGACCGTACTCTCAACCGAGGAGGTGATATACAGAGAAGAGAAATCAAAACTATATCACCTAAAATACTACGTGGCAGACGCAGATGTCAACCCTATAGTAACGACAGGTGAAGAAGGCGAAGTAGTCCACAAGGACGAGAAAGGCTACTATGCCGTAGTGGCAACGACACGTCCTGAAACCATCATGGGCGACACCGCCATGTGTATCAACCCGAAAGATCCAAAGAACCATTGGTTACGTGGTCACAAGGTTACCGTGCCACTGGTAGGTCGTGTCATCCCTGTAATAGAAGACCGCTATGTGGACATTGAGTTTGGTACGGGCTGTCTGAAAGTAACACCTGCGCACGATGTCAACGACTATGCACTGGGTAAGACCCACAACCTTGAGACAATAGACATCTTCAACCCTGACGGCACCATTTCCGAGGCTGCAGGCATGTACGTAGGTCTGGACCGCATGATAGTACGCAAGCAGATTGCCATCGACCTTGAGAACGCAGGTCTCATGGATCATATTGAGGACTACGACAACAAGGTGGGCTATTCTGAGCGTAACCAGGACACCGCAGTAGAGCCACGCCTCTGCAAGCAGTGGTTCCTCTCTATGCAGCACATGGCAGACATAGCACTGCCTCCTGTGCTCAACGGAGAACTGAAGTTCTATCCAAACAAGTATGTCACCACATACAAGAACTGGCTTGAGAACATACAGGACTGGTGTATCTCACGTCAGTTGTGGTGGGGACACCGCATACCTGCATATTTCCTACCTGAGACAGCAGAGGGCGAGGAGCGTTTCGTAGTGGCACTCACTGAGGAGGAGGCACTCAAGAAGGCTAAGGAGATTGACCCTTCCATCACTGCCGACCAGCTGAAGCGCGATGAGGATGCGCTCGACACTTGGTTCTCGTCATGGCTATGGCCTATATCACTGTTCGACGGTATCAACAACCCTGGCAATGAGGAGATAAACTACTACTACCCTACAAGCGACCTCGTTACTGGTCCAGACATCATCTTCTTCTGGGTGGCACGCATGATTATGGCTGGATGCGAGTATCAGAAGCAGATACCTTTCCGCAACGTATATTTCACCGGCATCGTACGCGACAAACTCGGCAGAAAAATGTCAAAATCGCTCGGTAACTCTCCTGACCCGCTCGAACTGATAGAAAAATATGGTGCCGATGGTGTGCGTATGGGAATGATGCTCGCAGCACCAGCCGGCAACGACATACTCTATGATGACGCACTCTGCGCACAGGGCATGAACTTCTGCAATAAAATGTGGAATGCTTTCCGATTGGTAAAGGGATGGGAAGTGAAGGATATGGAACAGCCTACGCAGAACAAAAAGTCTATAGCATGGATGCAGGCAAAAGTAAAGGCCGTATATGCCGAAATTAACGAAGACTACTCACGCTATCGCCTTAACGAGGCACTGATGGCAGCCTTCAAGCTCTTCACAGACGAATTCTCGGGCTGGTATCTCGAAATGATAAAGCCTGCATATCAGGCTCCTATCGACCGTGCCACATTTGATGCCACACTCGATATATTTGACCAACTGCTCCACGTGATACACCCTTTCATGCCATTTATTACCGAGGAACTGTGGCAGCACATTGCCGTCCGTAAGGATGGAGAGTCGCTGATGGTTTCTGTGTTTAAGCAAGACAAGCCAAGCGAGACTGAGGAGATGTTGCTAAAGCAGTTTGAGGAAGCCAAGCAGGTTATCACCGGAGCGCGCGGTGTACGCCAGTCTAAGAATATAGGTCCACGCGAACCGCTTATACTTGAGGTAATAGCTGGTGCTGGCGATGATGTGACGAAAGAAGCTGACCTCAGCTGTATAATACGCAAAATGGCAGGACTTAGCGAAATACGATACGTAAGTCAGAAGGGCGATGGATCCAGTTCTTTCCTCATCGGCACACGCGAGTATGCCATACCTTTGGGCGACCTCATTGATACCGAGGCAGAGCTGGCAAAGGCAGAAGCAGAACTGAAGCACCTTGAGGGCTTCCTCATGGGAATTAGGAAGAAACTCTCGAACGAGCGTTTCGTAGCCAATGCCCCCGAAGCCGTAGTAGCGTTGGAGCGCAAGAAAGAGGCCGACTCGCTGGAGAAGATTGCTACGCTAAAGCAGACTATAGAATCGCTAAAGAAATAAGTCATGAACGTATATAAGGAAAGATCATACGTAGCATGTATAAGAGATGGTTTCAGGTTCTTTGCAAAGAACCTGAAACCATTATGCCGTATCATGCTACCATACTGTATTATCATATCTGTAGTATCAATGCTGTTTAATGTCTGTATGCTGCGTATGGGCGTTACAATAACTAATGGTACTACTATCCAGATATCAGACATTATGCTCGGATATGTATTTCTATTCCTTATCATGGTAGCTATGATGCTATGTTTCCTTTATGCCGACGGACGTCTGATGCTTTACAACAGGCGCATGATGGGTGTAGAGCCGCCAGCAAACAAACTTGGTACGGGGAAGCACTGGATAATCACGCAGAAACGTACCAACCGCATGGTAAAACGTATGTTGCCATTCATGGCTATATTTATGATAATGACATTAGTTTGCATGCTGACATTAGGAGCTTTTTTGGCCGTGGGTTCGGCTTGCGGATTAAAGGGCCTCATGCTGACAATTTTAATAATGCCCATATTTCTTTTGCTTTTTATAGCACTATTTGCAGCAATACAACCTTTAACTTATTCCGCTTTTGAATTTCTGATAGAAGACAGAAAAATAACCCTGCGCAATATATGGAAATCATACAAGAATGGTTGTAAATACACATTAAAATATATGGGAGTGACCCTACTCACGTACTTTATAACTATCGTTGTAACACTAATATTACGTCTTCCTGAATATGTATTCACTCAAGCTTATACGGAAAGTTTCAGGGAGAGTCTGCTAAACGGAGAAGAGGTGCATATCTCATCACTTGCCATGATAATGATACTCATTTTCAGTGCTTTGATTTCAGCGATAGTGCTTCTGGTAAACCACATACCATTGAACTTCGTACAGCTTTATCTATACGGCGATGCGAAAATGAAACAAAATCAGCACGTTTCTGATTATATAACAAATGAGGCTTAGAACAAACTGACCTTACCTAACTGATGAAAAAAATATTATTCATAGATCGTGACGGCACGCTCATCAAGGAGCCTGCCGATGAACAGATAGACAGTTTCGAGAAACTGGAATTTGTAGATGGGGTATTCCGCAATCTCGGTTTCATTCGCAAGAACCTTGACTTCGAGTTTGTCATGGTTAGTAATCAAGACGGTCTCGGCACCGACTCTTTTCCCGAAGAAACATTCTGGCCTGTTCACAACTTCATTCTGAAAACCATGAAAGGCGAGGGTATTGAGTTTGAAAACATTCTCATAGACCGCCACTTCCCTGAGGATAACCACCCATGTCGCAAACCTGGCACTGGTATGCTTACCCAGTATATCAACAATCCAGAGTATGACCTTGCGGGTTCCTATGTCATTGGCGACCGTGAGAGCGATGCACAACTTGCGCATAACCTCGGTTGCCAATCGCTGATACTCGGCAAGGAAGGCATGACGTGGGATAAGATTGCCGAACTGCTCTTCGCCGGCGAACGCATCTATGAAATAACACGCACTACAAAGGAAACCGATATCACGGTACGCCTTAACCTTGACGGTACGGGCAAATGTGACATAGAGACAGGTCTGGGTTTCTTCGACCACATGCTCGAACAGATAGGACGTCACGGCATGATGGACTTGTACGTAAGATGCAAGGGTGACCTACACGTTGACGAGCACCATTCAATAGAAGACACAGGCATCGTACTTGGCGAATGTCTGCTCAAGGCTCTTGGCGACAAGCGTGGCATAGAGCGCTATGGTTACTCACTGCCGATGGATGACTGTCTATGTCAGGTAGCACTCGATTTCGGTGGTCGTCCTTGGCTAATATGGGATGCAGAGTTTCATCGCGAGAAGGTAGGCGAAATGCCTACAGAGATGTTCCACCATTTCTTCAAGAGCGTCAGCGATGCAGCGAAGATGAATCTGAACATCAAAGCCGAAGGAGAGAACGAGCATCACAAGATTGAAGGCATATTCAAGGCATTCGCACGCTCTATCCGAATGGCAGTAAAGCGCGATATATACCACTATCAGTTGCCTTCAACCAAAGGTGCATTATAAATAACGGGAATACAAACAACATTATAAACAAGACAGAATACATGGAAAAAAGACTTCTTCTCGGTGACGAGGCTATAGCACTCGGAGCGATACATGCTGGATTAAGCGGTGTGTATGCATACCCAGGGACCCCGTCAACAGAGATTACTGAGTTTATTCAGACCAATGCCTATGCCAAAGAGCACGGCATACGCTCACGCTGGTGTACTAACGAAAAAACTGCCATGGAGGCCGCATTAGGTATGTCGTATGCAGGCAAACGTGCTCTTGTCTGTATGAAACACGTAGGCATGAACGTCTGCGCTGACGCTTTCATTAACAGCGCGATAACTGGCGTTGAGGGTGGTTTGGTAGTACTTGCTGCTGATGACCCTTCGATGCACTCGTCACAGAACGAACAAGACTCGCGTTTCTATGGCAAGTTTGCAATGATTCCAATCTTTGAACCTTCCACACAGCAGGAGGCTTATGACATGATGTCGGTGGCATTCGACTTCTCTGAAGCAATAAAAGAGCCAGTATTACTGCGCGTAGTAACACGCTTGGCACACTCACGTGCAGGTGTCGTAGTAAAAGAGCCGAAAGCACAAAATGCCATGCGTCCGTCAGAAGATCAGTGGGTATTGCTACCTGGCATAGCCCGTAAAAAGTATGACGCGCTGATCGAAAAACAAGAGGCGATGCAGATGGCATCAAACAAGTCGGAATTCAATAAATCAGAATATACCGATGGTTCCAACAAGGCAGAGAAGACTGGCATCATAGCATGTGGCATTGCATATAACTACGTTAAGGAAGCTTTGTCACAGTTGCCTGAAGAGAAACGTGCACTCTATAACATAGAAAAGGTGTCACAGTATCCTCTGCCTGAGCAGCGTCTGCAGATGCTCGCCAAAGAGAGTAGCAAGCTACTCGTAGTAGAGGATGGCCAGCCAGTAGTAGAGCAAGATGTTAAAGCTTTGCTTGGCACTGATTACATCGTAACAGGTCGCTTGACAGGTGCTTTGCCACGCACTGGCGAACTGACACCTGACAGCGTTGCTGCCGCACTTGGTGTAGAGGCACCACAGCTGATGGCTCCGGCAAAGAACCTTGCAGGCCGTCCACCACAGCTATGTCAGGGCTGCGGTCATCGCGATGTATATGCCGCGCTCAACAAGGTTGCCGAGGAATATCCCGACCACCGTATCTTCGGCGACATCGGTTGCTATACACTTGGCGCACTGCCACCATTCAAGGCTCTGTCAAGTTGCGTTGATATGGGTGCTTCCATTACGATGGCTAAGGGTGCAGCAGATGCCGGTCTATTCCCTTCTATCGCTGTAATTGGCGACTCAACCTTTACTCACTCAGGAATGACAGGTCTGCTTGATGCAGTCAATGACAAGTCAAACATCGTGGTTGTGATATCAGATAACCTCACAACGGGCATGACAGGCGGACAGGATTCTGCCGGTACCAACAAGTTTGAGGCTATCTGTCTCGGACTGGGTGTAGAGCCAGAACACGTTCGCGTGGTTGTACCTCTTCCGAAGAACATGGAGGAGATTACTCGCACCATACGCGAGGAGATAGAGTACAACGGCGTATCGGTAATCATTCCACGTCGTGAGTGCATACAGACAGCTGCCCGCCACGCAAGAGAAAAGGCAAAAGCAGCAAAAGCAGAACAGTAACAGTAAACAATAATGAAGAAAGATATTATACTATGCGGTGTTGGAGGACAAGGTATTCTCTCTATCGCAACGATAATAGGCGAGGCAGCAACCAAGGCTGACATAAACCTGAAGCAAGCTGAGGTTCACGGGATGAGCCAGCGCGGTGGCGACGTACAGTCGAACCTCCGCCTGTCAACGGAGACTATATATAGCGACCTAATACCAAAGGGAGGGGCTGACGTCATCATCTCCATGGAACCTATGGAGGCTCTGCGCTATCTGCCATACCTTTCAAAGGACGGCGTAATCGTAACAAGCAACAAGCCTTTTGTCAACATACCAAACTATCCCGACGAGGAGGCTCTGTTTGCGGAATTGGCATCTCTGCCCAACGTAGTACAACTTGACATTGAAGCCGTGGCGAAGGAAGCAGGCTCAATACGCAGTGCCAACGTTGTCTTGCTTGGAATGGCTGCAAAATACATTGAGATAGTATCTGCTGATGCTCTGCGAAATGCCGTTGCTACAATCTTTGCCCGTAAGGGAGAGAAGATTGTTGAGGCTAACCTCAAGGCATTTGACAAGGGTGCCGAGGCTGCAGCATAAATGCTATCGTAATAGAAAACACTATCAGAGCCTGTCAAGAAGTATTCCTGACAGGCTCTGTTTTTGTTCCTAATTCACAACGAATAAATCTGTATTAGGCGAAAGACTATCCCTTTCTCAAAATCTAAACTTTAGTTGTAAGTCAATATCCGTTTGACGATTAGAAAATATTGTACGCTCGCCACTGCTTATAGTATTGCGATTAAAATACCGAGTATGGCCTGCTTTTACCATAGCCATCAATCGCTCCGTGATATTATATCTAAACATAAGTGCAAGACGAATGCCTTTTCCATAGTATGATGAAAGCGTAGAAGAGTAAAGCGTAGTGCGCTCATGGGCATACATACGCGAATCATAGTCATCTGTTGCGAAGTAAGTTGCCATAGCATAGGCATTAAATCTCTCAAGAAACGAATATTCTGCCTGCTGTGATATTATAAATCCGGCAGAAGAACTATCGAAGGAAAGACGACAGACCTCTGCTTGGGTCTTGAGCATTAAATGCTCTGAGTTATATACTGCAATAGTTCTCAAGCGCTGATCTGTGCGCCATGCCATCTGTTTTCTACCATCTATTGTTAAATCGCGCTGACGACTGTTAGCACGATAGCGTAGCGAGAATGTCCACTTCCGCTGACTATAAGTAGCTGTAATACAGTTATCCCAAGAATATGAAGAACCCGATATTCGATATTTCAGCCACGGATAATATGCTATATCCGTATAGCCTTCAATTGTAAACGAGTTTAAGGGATGATACTGCGCTGCAAGATATATTCCACTTTCATTCTGCACACCACTGCCACTGCTGAAAGCTGAGCCGTGAATTGCATAGTAACGATATGAATAATAACGCTGTACCAACGACAATGACAGGTCTTCCCTTAACCTCCACAGAGCAGTATTGAGCGTAGCGACGGCTCCTTTGTCATTTATAGCCGTCTCACCACTCAGCGTGACTGTGCGATTTCTGAGCGTATAATCAACTGCAACATTATAGAAACTCCGTCCATGCGGATTATACAGCCGATATAACCGTGACGAACTAATGGTGTCAGCCTTGCCGTAAGTAGGATTAAGCGTTCGGTTGAAGGTTGTGCCAACCAACGACAATCCAAGTAACCATTGTGTCTTTCTTGCCACTGAAGACGTATGACGCAGATGCACACCGACATCTGTCTGCACCGTATTATGCTTTCTTTTCATCTCTGCTATGGTGCGGTGTTGTGGCGAATAGAGCAGTGATGAGACCGTTATGGTGTCTGCACATAGCGTAGCATCAACATATTGGCATGACACGAAAGATGAAAGTTGTAATCGAGGAGAAAGGTCATAGCTTACTGCTACGCCTTGAAAATGCTTACTATCCCCTGCGCTGCTATGCGGAGTGAAGGCATTAGTCAGTCTGCCCACAGACGAGAGCATCGATTGTTTCCCCATGGTAAAGGCGGTATTCAGCGAGAGGCCCATACCATATTGCGCACGGAAGTGGCCTATTATTATTCGCCGAAATCGCCCCAGGTTGTTAAATATCAGATTGAAAGAATAGGTGTCATAACCTAATGTGTTTCCTTTTGAGAAGAAAGGCTCTGCCGCTGTCTTGCCGCCTGTAAGGTTAAACGTCACATTATTCCTTGATTTCAACTGATAACGCAGTGAGTGTTTCAATGGGTCGCCGAGGAAAGCCCCAGCATATTTATTGCCCGTAGCTGCAGCCAGACCTCGATCGCCTGCGCGGTAATAGGTGGGGATGGTTACCGTTGCTATCACCGTATGTTGCAAGGAACTAAGTGATTTCTTCAACTGTTTTTTGCTATACCATGGTTCTCCCTGTGTATTTTCTACATATAAAAAACAAGAAAGATACCTCTGCAACCTTTCATCTACTGAGGGTATCAGCACCATCTCACTCAATGTCTTGAAATTGCCGTATCGCTCCCGATACTCTAAGATATCGTTGATTATATTAAGGTTCATCCCTGGTATCTGCAGGAAGTCGGCAACTTCCGCCTTATTGATGTTAAGCGGACACTGAGCCAATTCCGTAAGTTGCTCAAATGCTGCTTCATAGTCAGCCGCACCCTCATCGCTACTCTCAAACATGTCATGCAGATATTCTTCCCATGGAGCAGTATCTGCAGCTAATGCGCAATGCGCAAACTGCAGTAGCAATATGGTAAGGGCTATGTTTAGGTATCTCGATATATTGCGCAGTATTGTCATTTGAAGAGCAACTCGGTAACTTCTGACATGTTTTTGCATACGATGTCGGCACCAGCCTGCCACAGTTCTTCATCTGACAGCGGTCCCGTATTCACGGCTATGGTAAAGCACTGTGCAGCCACGGCTGCCCTTACACCCAGCGGAGCGTTTTCTATGACAATCGTTTGCCACGGCTGCAGACTGGCTGTTGCCGACAGCATTCCCTCGCCACGTAATACTGTCGTGGCTTTCTGCATACCCATTATGTAAGGGTCTGGGGCGGGTTTCCCACGATTTACGTCGTTTGCCGTAACGATAATGCGTGGCGATACCAGTCCTTTGAAGTCCTGGAGTATGCGGTTAATCAACGTTGGCTGACCACTGCCTGTTACTACTCCTATATGATAGTCGTTTGCATGCAATCTCTCTTGCAGGGTTTTCACTCCGGAAATCAGCGGTGCTATGCCTTTTGATGCATATACTTCTGACTTGTATTTATACATACTTGCGGCTTCTTTGTCTGTCACTGGTTCTCCTTGCTGCTCACGAGTAATAATTTTTATGGTTTCAACTCCGCGCATACCTTCATAGCGAAAGGCATCCATCTTGCTCATTTCGTATCCGAAATGCCGCATACTTTCGTTCCACGAGTATGCGTGGTTCCACATAGAGTCATACAACACTCCGTCCATATCGAATAAAGCCACCTTTGGGGCGAAACAACTGAAGGAGTGCTTCTGTAGATATTGTGCTATTGCGTTATCCAAATACATTATTTTGTGTCTTTCTTCTGATTGTATAAGTTTTCACCGCCACGCAGTGCATCGAACGGAGCAAACTGTGCCGCACGATTATAGAGTGTCATTGGTGCGTGGCGTTTTGACTTATGATGGGGCAGATTTATTATATCATCGTATTCTGTCTGTTCCACTCTTTATATCCTCCTCTTTTTCAAGTATTTCCTTATGCTATTGTAAAAGCTATCTGATTACCATGTAAAAGCTATGCGATAACAGCGTAATAGCTACCTGATTACAGTGTAAAAGCTATGCTTTTACTTTATGATGTCTTTAATATGAATTTTACAGGTTTAACGAGGCGGAGGTAATATTTGTCAGCTATATATGTATACGTAAATTTTGTACTATTGTATAAACAAAATTTATTGGTTGCATCATTACACAGATAATAATAATCATCAGTAAAATGTATTTTGTCTGCATTTGGTGAGATTTCAACAAAACCTTTATTGAATTTTTTATTTTGCAAAGCCTGCCTAATCAATTTCATATGTTCTTCCGTTGGAATGCTCCAACCACTTATATCGCCTTCTATATATTCTGATGCTAATGTTGATGCTTGATTTGGATTACTTGCACCTTCATCAGCAGATGACACTTCCGACCACTCCTTCAAGCTAAGTAACAAAGCATTTCCTTCTTCATCTATAGTAGTAACCACATGCCCATTCCATACCGAGCAAGCCTCTGGCAGTTCATCAACATAAAACACGGAAGCATCAGAAGGGGTGATTTCTTCTTTCTTGTCAGCAACGTCACCAAATGCAAAGTCATGATTAACCTCCTCGCCCCAATCTTCAAAGTCAAGAGAGAAAGATAGTTTCGCATAGTTCACACCTGACATATATGACCCATGGAAATTATAAGGATAGCCTGCCTTTATAGCATTGGGATATACATAAGAATAATTCTTTGACGTCGTTTTATCCGTACTATGTATTATAGTCAAACTAACTTTATCTGCTACTGAGGGCAATACATATACGGTGTCAGTTACCCAATAAGAATTTTTCTTCTTACACGACAATTCAACGTTTCTGCCCTGTCCCAAGTTTCCATTTATATCTATAGAGCCATAAAGAGAATCTACCCTTACCTTCACATCACTGGCATCTGCTGACACATCCGCCAACGTGACACTCAACCGCGCTACTGCATACTTCATTGTGAGGTTAGCCGTTGCGCCCGACTTGTCAAGCAGACACGTAGTTTTGCCTATGATAAGCGGCTCTGTGGAATAACCCTTAGAGAAATCCATACTTCCACTGACGGCCATGATAGTATAATTGCCCGTAGGCAAAGTAAACTCCACTGGTTCGTCAAGCGAGTTTACCGACAGATGAACTTGCTCCGTTCCCTGCGCATCAAATGTGTATATATCTATAGGATAAACCAATGCCACGTTATCAGCTACATTAGTATTCAGTTTCAATAAATGCATGTTACTGGTTTCATCCGTATCAAAAATCTCCGTTGAGCAGCTTGCCATCATCATTACAAGCATTGCAAAGGTCAGTAATTGTTTCATTGGTATGTTTTCTATATAATATTTTATCCGTAGTTCAAACTAATTTATACGCATCCCCATCAGCAAGTACAGGGAATTTCTCACGAAAGGCATACAGTCTATTCATATCAAGTTTTACCGTAACCACTTGTTCCTCATTATCTTTCGCCATTCCCAGTATTCGTCCGTAAGCATCCATTACCACCGTGCCACCATTGTAATGACACTGCGGGTCGTCGCCGACTCTGTTAACGCCCAATACGAAGCATTGGTTTTCCAAAGCACGAGCACACAATAACGCGTCCCATACTCTGCGACGACCTTCTGGCCAGTTGGCTACATAAATCACAGCATCATAATCTCCGCGATTACGAGAATATACGGGAAAGCGCAAGTCGTAGCATACCTGCAGCAGGAAACGCACGCCTCGCCAGTGAACAATCACACGCCTGTCGCCCGCCGTATAATGCTTATCTTCATGACCATAGGTAAACAGATGGCGCTTATCGTAATAGTCATAACCCTCAGGAGTCACAAACATGAAACGATTACGGAAACTACCGTCAGCCAACTTGATGGCTACAGAACCAGCAATGGCTGCATTATATTTCCGTGCGATGCTACGCATCCTGTCAAAGGTTTCTGTGAACCCAGTATCATCATCTGCCCTTTCTGCCACATTCTCTGGCTCAGTGGCAAAGCCCGTTGTCCACATCTCTGGCAAAATATAAAGGTCTGACGCCTCTGCCTGACTTATAAGCCTTTCGGCTTTTTGCCAGTTAGCAGAGGTGTCAGACCATCTGATATCTGTTTGTAAGAGTGAAACCCTCATATATGGCTACGCTTAGTGGTTGCTCTTGAATAATTCTATGCGTTCCTTGAACAAAGCCTCTTGTTCACGTTTGAAGAAAGATGTGCAGATACGCACGCCTTGCTGAGTAGAACCCATCGTGTCAAGAGGGAACACTGCAATGCCATAATACATCAAATCACGTGTCAATTCAAGGTCTGTCATGCCAGGATATTGCACCGTAAAATAGAAGCCATCAGCCAAAGGTGCCCCCATATCATTGTCGTAAACCAGATAGAAATTATTAGCAAGCAACACTTCCTTCAAGAACTTGGCACGACGCCCATATTCCTTCACGTCATCAAGGAAGTTATAGCGTCCGTCACAGGCTGCCTCCATCAGAGCAGCCATGGCGTGCTGCACACTGTGTGTCGTGCCGCTTGACAGTGTGTACATCAGTCGATTGCAAAGGAAATTGCCAAACTCCCCTACCCCAAATGTCTGCTGTAACGGTTCATATACACGATGATACAGTTTATTGCTGATGCACGTCACGCCGATACGCTGACCAGCATACGAGAAAGCCTTTGAGCCAGATACCCACAATACGTAGTTGTCAGTATATTGTGCTACGGTAGCCTGATACGGTGCCTCATACGGATGCGACAAGTCACGGCGGAAGTCCATAGCGAAGTAAGCCAAATCCTCAAGTACTAACACATCATGCTTGGTAGCAAGTTCACCGATGCCTTTCAACTCTTCCTCTGTAAAGCATACCCACGATGGGTTATTGGGGTTGGAATAAACAATAGAGCAGATATTACCAGCAGAAAGTATCTCGTCAAGTTTCTTTATCAGAACATCACCGCGATAGCCATGAATGTCTAATCCGATATGCTTCAATCCAATAACATCACACTGCGTAGTCTGCACTGGAAAACCTGGCTGTATAAGCAGTACTGTATCACGTTCTGTTCCTTTCATGGCATGGTAAATAGCCAAGAATGTGGCAAAAGTGCCTTGCATTGAACCCGTTGTCGGAATACAACACAATGGGTCAATGTCAACACCGATAAACGCTTTTACAAACTCCGATGCAGCCTTTTTCAATCGCGGTATTCCACCATTTGGCGGATACATCGTTGCACAACCATTAGCTAAAGCCTCCTGCTCTGCTTTCATAGCTATCTCTGACGGTTGCAGGCCAGGCACACCCATCTCAAGGTGGATAATCTGCTTTCCGGTTTTCTTCTCAAGTGTCTGCGATAATCCTTGCAAGTCACGTATTGTGGCCTGTGAAAAGTCTCTCAATCCCATCTCATTGATGGCTTCGGTGACTATATTATAGTCAAGTGGTGTATTCATTATTTCGTATATTGTTATTACGTTTTTATTTCAGATACTGTACCAATGGAGAATCAATCATACGCAATCCTTTTGCCAGACTCAAAGCATTGGTTCTTGCTCCAAGCAAAGATGTATGGGTATGATCATGATTAAAGTATTTGTTCGCTTTCGCTTTTGCCTTCTCTGCGGTCTTCGCCTTTCCACAACAGTTATCAATGAAGTCCGCAGTCAGATTATGTACGTCAACAAACTCAATGCCCATCTCTTCGGCCACATTCTTGTCCCACTCCACAATGTAGCCATCATTACGGCGCTCAATATACTGGCGTTTCGAATTCTCAGCAACAGGATAAAGCGAGCCTATAGTCTTACCTCTGCCTGTATGCCATTCATTTCTTGGAGTAAAGGATAGTATCACAGGTATTGCTCCCTTTTCCTTGCAGTCTTGCACCATCTTCTTCAAATACCATCCAAAGGAATAGACTACCTCATACTTTCCTGACGAGGCTGATTTGTAAACACGACAGGTGTCTTTGCCAGAAGCGATGACTCCACGCTCCTTATCTTTATCAATGCCACCGATGTCATTATGACCGAATTGTATTAACACATAATCACCGGGACGCAGCGTACGATAAACCTCTTCCCAACGTCCATCATTCATATATGTACGGGTGGAACGACCAGCCTTTGCACAGTTGATAAATGTGCACTTAGACTCATCAAACACTGTGTAGGCCTGAGCACCCCAGCCCCACATACCATCAGCATTATTATCCTGATTTTTACCTGTAGAATCACCACACAAGAATATGCGTGTCTTACTTTTCTTTTCCTCTGCTGTCTTGCTTAACGCTGTTTCACGACCTTTCTTGTCATAATTCAGAGGTTCCCATGCCAATAGTTTCTCCTCATAGTTTGGATGTACCTTCTCTGGTATCAAGTATGACTTCAATTCCGCCAATCTTGCATCATCACAATCATCAAGTCCCTCAGCAGCAGACTCTGCATTCATACGCGCGCCAAATGCAGACGAATGTATCTTATCAAGGAAGAAATGATAGTCGGTTTTCCACTTGCCATAACGTTCTAATTTCTTAGCTGAGATATCGTTAAGGTCAATAACTGGCACGTTCATTTCTTTGCCTATGGCATATATCGCAGGGGTAAAATCAGACAATTTACGCTGTATGGTGACTCCATCATCTTCATAAGCATTACGAGGTGTCAATGTAAATAGCACGGGGAATGCGCCTTTGGCTCTTACTTCATTTATAAAACGTCGTGTATATCCGCCAAAAGTATATACCGTATCTTGACAATGCTTTACCTTATTATATATGATAATAGAATCTTCTACTATGCTTAATACACTATCAGGACGATAACTGGAACGAGCTCGAATACTGTCAATCGGTCCGTTATCGTTATGTCCGAGTTCTAGAAAAACATAGTCGCCCTTGCGTACACCACTCAAAGTGCGACGCCATAAATCTGGCGATTTATAGAATGTACGTGGAGACGTACCTCCAAGAGCATGATTTTCAACCGTTATCTTGCTGTCATCAAAATACTCATGCTCATAGAATCCCCAACCCCACTGACCATTATTGCCGTTGCCCATGGTACCTGTACGCATGGTTGAATTTCCAACAAGGAAAAGCACGGGGTTATTTCCCTTACGAGACGAACCAGGCAAAGGGCGGGCGGTATTTGCCAATGCAATAGAGTCTGCAGTCAAGTCTCTTACACCATTTATATCAAGCCATATCTCACCTTGTTCTTTATTCTGTGCATAAGTAGTTGATACTATGAGCATCAAGAAAAAAAACGATAGTATTTTATTTGTCATATATATCAAAATATTATTTTTTTATTTCATGAAGAATGTAGTATATACATCAAGCATTGATTGTCGCGAGCCTGTAATTATCTCAGCGTTTCTTGTATAGGATCTATAAGCATTACGTTCTTCTTTATCTGCCAAATGACGAAGAATTTTACTTTCCGTTGCTTCAAAACTTTCTTTTCCCAGATGTATGTAATACCTTTCTGTCAAAGGCAAAGCTTCTTCGTCTTCTAACACTGTACTTTCTCTCACAGAGACATCAATGTTCATATCATTAAGTCCCTGTATATCAAGTAAACTACTCCCCTCTGCCATTCTCTTTCTGAGGACATTCTCACTGTATGCCTGCATATTTATCTCCTTAGAACACAATAGCCGATGTATCTCTCCTTTAATCGTATCTTCACGAATTACAAGACATAATCTGCCATCTTCATCCAAATAACGGCTTCCGTCAGCAAAAACGACTTCTTTAGCCTTTCCAGTTTCCGCCTCCTTATTCTGACCGAAATTTGATTTATACCATAAAGAACTATGAGCCACGTGAATGTTTGCAAATACATTCAATGTCTTACCATCTGCTGTATAAACCTTTGCTGACATAAACTCTTGATAGATAAATGGTATGGATTTTATAGGTTGCCAATTATCTTCAGCATACATCATCGTATTTATAACCGACAGTAACAATATGACGAGATATTTCTTCATTGCTTAGGATAAAACATTTTATCAACTACTTCATTTTCTTTTTATGCTTTATGGTTATAAGAACAATCTCACGTGGCATTCCAAAACGGAATGGGAAATTGCCTCCAACTCCTGTTGAAACATGAAGCATACACGGATTTGCTGCATTCTTGTCTCCATCATAATAAGTTCCTCTCCACTCTTTATATACCATTGATGACGGAGACCATCCAAAAATAGAAAACTGCGTGCCATGAGTATGTCCACTCAGCGTAATATTTGGACGGAATAATGGAAGAATTTGCATCTTCCAAGCCGTAGGGTCATGACTAAGCATTATACTAAAAAGTCTTGTGTCAACTCCATTTAGTGCTTTATTTAAATCTCCATATTGTGGAAAAGGAGGCTTTCCCCAATTCTCCTCTCCTACAACATATATGGAATCATTACCACGATGTATCACACGATGCTCATTTTCAAGCAAATCCCATCCAAACGAACGTTGCATAGCACGGGTATTTCTTACCATCTCTGCTCGTTCTCGCTCTGTCACTTTTACATAAGACGAATAGTCATGATTACCCATTATCGTCATCACACCATCCTTAGCATGTAATGACGCTAATTCCTCTTTATGCGGAGATAACTCATCTGGGTTAAAATTCTCTATGTCACCGACAAAACATATAAGATCAGCATTAAGACTATTCAACGTATCAACAGTTTCTTTCAGCAAGTGCTTATAAGGTCCGTAAAAAGAACCAATATGCAAATCGGAGAACTGCGCAATACGATAACCATCAAATGCATGCGGTACATTTTCACTCTCGTATGTCACGTGCCTTACTTTTATCTGCGAAAACCCGTATGTAACTCCGTAAAGCACAATATAAACTACACCAAGAGCAAGAAACAAACCAATATATGTTCCTACCTTAGGTATTAAATCGAACAAAGAGAATATCATTTTAGGAATACAACATAACACCATTATAAGTAAAAAAATGTTTGTTGTGCCGTATTCCTCTGCCCAGCCACTATTAAAGAAAAGGAATTTAACGAAGAAACCAACAATCACAATCATTGGCACCCACCAAAGCCACCGCCACACCGACGTAGTGTTGATGTAGCGATGGTATATGTATGCGTCACTCAACAGTCCGAGGCTGATGAGCATGATTGGTACTATTAGCCTTACCATACGAGAATAATTGGTCGATTAACCGAAATTCTCTTTTACTTTTTCTCTGGAGCAGCGGGAGTTTCTGCTGCTGGAGCAGCCTTTGCATCAGCTTTTGCAGGTGCAGTTACTTTCTGCTGAGAAGCACCGAAGCCCTGCACATTATTAGGATTTGTTGCTGCCTGTTCTGTTGCAGCATTCTCAACAACAGAGCCTGCAGTACTTGCAGATGGTGCAGTCCATGCACATGCAATAGATATAATTACCATTGCACCCGCTAAAGACCATGTAGCTTTTTCAATAAAGTTTGTTGTTTGGCGTACGCCTGCAACACTGTTTGCACTTGCAAAGCCTGAAGCCAAGCCACCACCTTTTGATTCTTGAATAAGTACGATGCCAATCATCAGCAATGCTGCTAACACAATAAGGATAACTAATAAAGTGTACATTTTTCTTTTGTTTATTTTTGTTTATTATTATTTTGTATCAATATAAGTTTCTTCAAAAAACGTTGTTGATCTTCGTAATATCTACTCTTATTACCTTCCGTTTTATTTATTCTGTCAATAATGTCAAGAGCCTTCTCATATCTTCCCTGCTTCACATATATACCGGCCAGAGTTTCCGTAAGAAAATCTTCATCCGTATCGGGTTCTGCTGTATTGTCGTCATCTATTTCCAGATGTAGTTCTGGTTCTTCCTGTAGAGAGAAGCGTCCACCATCTTTTTTTATGAAAGCATCTATCAAATCACCTCCATTCATTTTCAGACGTTTGTCTTCATCAATATCATCACGTCCTTCCACAGATGACAGTTCTTCAAAATCTGTAGACAAAAGGTATGCCACATAGTCAACCGTTGCATCTGCCGCAGTAGGTTTACGATGTTTTCTTTCTTTCCTATCTACATCATTATCATCTGAACGTCGCTCCATTTCATCGTCTGGCACTGTACTCAAATAAGTATCAATAAGCGACACTGTACGCGATTCGCCCTTATTTGCTGTCTGTGAAGACGTTCTCCTATCTGGCTGAGAATTGAAACTCTGCGGTGACTTACGTTTCAGGCGATAATGTGCTGTTTCTATTAGATTAAATAATATACGACGATCCGTGAAATAGATTGACGAGCGTCGTAATTCCTCATCAAATGCTGGATCATGTAATAAATATAGATTCTTCAATAGCAACAGTCTGGCTGGCTGATAATATGGGTACAAAGCAGTAACGCGACGAAGCTCATAGAGCGTCTCGCGATTTAATTTCTCAGGGTGATGTGTAAGCTCTTGTATACTCATTTACCAATTTGCTACCGTTGCATTGAAAATTTGTTCACACAGATTCTTTGACATTTGCGTAACCAATTCTTCCTGTACTGAATTCAAGCTTTGCGTACTTGTGTATGTTTCCGTTGCCGTGAAAGACCTCTCGAAATCCTCTTCATGATTCTTCGTATTTATAAATCTAACATTAACGGTCATCGACAACTCCGTCTGTGAAGAATATCCATCAGCTGCAACTGATTTATTACGCTGTTGATATTGTGTTATCTCACCCTCTATACGCAAATCGCCATCTCTTCTTACTTGTATCAGTCTAGTTTGCGAACCATATAAGTCTTTCAACTGATTATTAAATATGGAAGACATTGGTCCCCATACATAAGCCGACCTTATAGGAAAATCTTTTATTTGTATCGTTTTTGTCTTAGTGTAGTCTATACTCGCGCCATTAAATTTATATGACACCGAACATGCAGTAAGAACTGCGAACACTATCATTGCATATATCCACGACCATCTTACTTTATTATTTATTTCGTTCATTTTATACCATATTCTTTTAATCTTCTATATAAAGTACGTGTGGAGATGCCTAAATCCTGAGCTGTTTTAGCTCTGTTTCCAGCATTGCGCTCCAAAGCTTTCTCCAATACAACCCGCCCTATATCGTTAAGGTTAAGGTTTTCGGGTTCCGTAATCTCTTGCGCAATAGCATCAAACTGCCGTGGATGCTCATCTACTTGAAAACCCTCATGTTTGTTTATTGGAGTATATGATGGCATAGCCGCATAGTCTTGTATTGGCATTGTAGCCTGTGCATCGTCAATCTGCTTACGGAGCGAATTCAATTCCCTACGCATATCTGCTACGCTACCACGCATCTCATATAGTATCTTAAACAACATTTCGCGCTCGTTTTCATAGCTACGAGCGCCACCAGAGTTTTGTACAACAGCCAATTCTGTGCTTTCCTCGTTGCGTGGTATGAACTTCAACAGATCATCTACATCTATACGTCGTTGTTGACACAAAACTGACATTTGCTCAGTAATATTCTTCAACTGTCGTATATTTCCCGGCCACTTATATTTCTTTAGTACTTCCTTAGCGTTATCAGTAAGCTCTATGCGAGGCAAACGGTATTTTTCCGACATCTGCATAGCAAAAAGCCTAAATAACAGTACGATATCCTCTCCTCGTTCGCGTAAAGGTGGCATTTGGATAACGATTGCATTAAGGCGATAGTATAAATCCTCGCGAAAACGTCCCTCGCTGATAGCTTTACGCATATTGACATTAGTAGCTGCTACAACCCTTACATTTGTCTTGCGAATTTCCTGACCACCAACACGAATGTACTCACCATTCTCAAGTACACGAAGCAGTCTCGCTTGGGTAGCTAAAGGGAGTTCTCCAACTTCATCAAGAAACAAAGTTCCTTTATCAGCTATTCCAAAATAGCCTTCACTCTCGCCTACAGCACCAGTAAAAGAGCCTTTCTCGTGTCCGAACAACTCTGCATCTATAGTTCCTTCAGGAATAGAGCCACAGTTGATAGCAAAATACTTTTCACGCTTACGAGGAGAATTATCATGAATCACACGGGGTATTATCTCTTTTCCCACTCCACTCTCTCCTATTATAAGAACAGAAAGGTCTGTATGCGCAACCTGCAATGCAACGTTTAAAGCACGATTTAACGCATCGCAATTTCCCACGATGTTATAACGTTGCTTTATGTTTTGCAGTTCCTTTAAGTCCATATCAAGGCGCAAAGTTAATAAAAAAGACTGAGATTTTACGGCTTTTTACCTTAATTAACAATATCAATCTTCTTTATTTTCAACTTCTACTTCTTTCTTTTCTTCATTCTGTTGAGTTTTATTAAGGTTTTCTCTACGATGCTCCGCAGGATTAAAACCTTTCTTCTTTACGGTAAAACGAGTCTTATCATTCCCCTCCTTACGTTCATGATAATGTTTTTGCAGGGGATTTTTAAAAGGCATATCATACTCCGTCCTCCGCCTATCCATATCCATTACTGCATATATAGCACACAGAACACCTTCAGCCTCTGTTGTCACTAAAGGTATTGACAAACCTGATACCACAGTGATTGTCGGAGTGTCTGACAAAGTATTCAACAAACGCTCTTTCTGTCCTTCATACATTGAAAGCACTGCATCATACGACTGCCACACATTTCCTGTCAAAAAACTCTCCATTGTAATCGGTCCAAATACTTGTATGCCTTCATTTACAAGTTCCGAAACAACTGGCGCAATAACCTTCACCTCCTCAGAATCATTGTCAGCGGTGATTACTTCGTTAAACGACAATACTGCAATACGTGGATTCAGAATACTCTGCTCTCTTTTCAAGCTTTTTGTAAGACTAAGCGCACTCTGCTTTACATCCTCCTGACGTATATTGCCATTTGCTTCTCCTATTGTCTTTGCATTTGTCACAGAAGCAATCCTGCACTTGTCGTTCATACTTATCATTAGCATCTCTGCTGTATCCACAGAGACCTCATGCTGAAGCATTTTTCTCAAGGAATGTGACATTGGCAGACATACTATACCTTGTACATTGCCATTCTTATAATCCTCTAATGCATCACGGAAGGCTTCATCTTCTGGCTGACCATCAGCGCCATATAGTGTTATTGAGCACAAATCTGTCAAATCCTCTTCTGCAAGCATGGAGTTTAAAATCTCGTGTTTTTCACGAGGTGCATTTCCAACAAGTGCTATATTTGGTAGTTTACCCATACTTTCTTTTTTATTTTTTTCAAATGCAAAGGTACGCAAAATTATTGATTTATGCAAGATTTGCGTCGTCTATTTGCACATTCCAAACGTTATCATGTCTGCATTTATTTCCTAATGGTTATTGCCATCAGACCTACCACGACATCATTTGACAAGCAACGCAATGTGAAATCCTTTAATTTCTTCTTAGGATTAAGTGACATAGAAACAACCTGTGCAGCACCGCCCTTAAGTTCACGACCGTACACTTCCGTTTGCTTAACCCCAAGTTTTTCTCCCAAATATCGCGATACTTTCCCTGTAGAGAAACTTACACGCAACGGTGGATTGTTTGCTCCTACAAATGCTTTTCCATCAACATAATAATCTTGCTCTATCGGAGTATAATTATATGGTGGATGCAATGCCAATGTATCGGCTGTTCCATCATTATAATTTGCTATAATCATAGCATTATCAATATCAAACTGCATATGATTAGTACTACCTGCTATTAGGAAATCCGCGCCATTAACGCCCTTACCTTCTTCCACATTCACTTTAATTTCATCAGGATAGTTATCCCATAGAGAAGCAAAAGCTACGTTCTTTCCCTTTTGCGGTGTAGAGAATTTCACACCTTCTACCACAATTTCATTTCCCGTGGCCATCGAACGGAATACTGAATCATCAATATTTACCATAAATTTCGGATGACACCATTCTCCTATGCCCTGTACGGGTAATTCGAGCGACGTACTATTTGGGCGTGGAGACAAATATTGATTACGGAAGATATCCGTCACGTCTGCATTAAAAGGTACTGGTATGCTTATCTGCTTACCTCCTACACAACGAAGCGTATTGTTTGTTTCATACTTGTCTCCGTTATATGTTATCCTATCCGTAGCAGTTTCTGTTTTATAATCAGGAATGTCTATTTCTACTAAAAACATGCCTCCATCTTCCTTAGTCTGATAATCTGTGTAAGTTCCCTCTTGTCCATTTATTCTAACAACTATATCAAGATGTTGCTTGAAATGTTGCTCAATATAGAAACATCCTTTTACCCCACGCTTCTTATATTTATATGAAAGATATGGAGTACGAACCTCCACGCTATCCCATCCCAAAGGAAAACCTGGTCGTATCAGGCACTTGGAATCCAAGGCTTGCGGAATAATGCCAAATACACCTTGAATTATTGCACGCGCTGAAATTCCTACATTGTCACCGAAGTCACGATATGACTCGCCACGCGCAGCATCATAATAACTTATTTGCCCGAGATTACCTGGTGAACGTCCAAGATACATCTGATCAAGTATATTGCCTTTTACAAGTTTCATTCCTTCCTGTGCTCTGCCAGCCTCAAAGAATGCAAGCGATGTATGCATGATTTCCGCTGAAGCCACATTATTTATCGACCATGCGTATGGCATCCAGTTACTCGTACTGATGATATAATCCTCGCTCTGCTTTCCTTTCGTTTCTACTTTTATATGTGGGATACACTTATCCACATACCCCATAGCAGAATACATTTGCTGCGGAGTTCCCACGCCACAGTCCACTGGCGTGTATTCAGACCATACGGCAGCATTCTCATGCAAACGCTTTTTGCCCATGACATCGCGATATTCTGCCCAATGTGGGAAACAACCTTTCGTCCACAACCGTTCATTCATTGCTTTAAGTATAGCCTCCGCCTCTTTTTGATATGGAGCAGGATCTTTTCCAATCAGTTGTGCTATCTTTGCTGCAAGCAGATTTCCTCGGTAGTTATATGCTGTAGAATGTGTCACCTCGCCTCCATTATAATACAGGGCATCGCTCGCCCATATACAGCAGTAAGCATCATACAAATGATTTCCATCCTTATCAAAGTTGCGTTTTTCCCATTCGAGATGCGACGTAAGCACTGGCCACATCTTTTTCATGTACGCCGTGTCTGCATCATACTGAAAATGCCAAAGCAATTCATCGATATAGTTCAGGTTCATATCATAGTGATGCATTTGGTCATTCCTATTAGGGTTACGGCATATATAACCATTGGAATACATCTGTGTCCCCCACTTTTTTTCCGCTCGTGCAAGGTTCAATTCTGCATCCTGTGTTGGAGAAGGTATCGTTGGTGGAACATCCGTAACTTGCGAACGTGCATAAGCATCAAAATGACTGATGGCACGCTCGTTCCATCCTAACACATCACCCAGATATCCGGCACGCCATCCTGCCAACGGCATACGCCACCCAATGGCACCATGCAGCCACGTCTCTCCATCCCACACACCGTCTGCTGCCAACGACAACACGCTTCCAAGCGTATTCAGCATCGCATCAGGTGTTCTAAACTCTATCCTACTTGCAAGTGCCTCAAAGTATGCTTGTGATGCCGAGAAACCCGATACAATACTGTTTTTAGGCAGTGATAATACGAGTTCGTGCCCTTTTTCTCGCTCTGCGTAAGGGCGGGTCACTGCATAGGCTTCCCTGCGGAAAATAATTTTCGACATGACAACGCCTTTCTCGTATTCATCTGGCTCAAAACAACCTTCCTTGTCGGCACCGATATCCCCGTTGCGACTTAACTTCTTAGCCACTGTATGACACATCTTACTCTCAAGCATTATACTGTCGGCATCGAAATTTTCTGCAGTGAAATGCCAATATCCACCTTCTGTATCATGCATTGCGAGGCACACAATATTAAGGATGGCGCGCGAACCCCATCTTTTATCTTTAACAACATACGTGCGTTTGCCTTCTAAATAACGTGCTTCACAGTACTCTGCCTCTTCCAACGGTACTCCATTTACCAGAAAACGCAGATTGCGATAATTCTTTGATTTATACAATGCAAATATAGGAAAGTCACTGGTTTCTATACGATAGTCTGTATTAGAGCCATATAGCGCACGTGTATATCTGTTTTTTCCGTTTACACACAAGAATGCTTTACCTTCGGGCACATACTGCATATCACGTGCTACCATGCCCGATGGCTTATTATTTGAATACGACTCAATATAGTCACCTGTTTTTTTCGTCTGTGCTATCAGCGTTGCTGATACCATCAACAAACTTGACAATACAATATTTCTCATTTTCGCCTCTTATATCACACTTCTGGGCTTACTTGCTTATCTCTGACAACTCTTTCCTACAGAAAAGTAACAGTGCAACGACACTTACCGATATGCAAGCATCAGCAAAGTTGAATACTGGCGAAAAGAATATGAATGGCTCGCCTCCCCATATTGGGAACCAATCTGGATAGGTCGTCACAATAAGTGGGAAGTAGAACATATCCACCACCCTGCCTTGCAAAAACGGTGCATAGCCAGCCCCGAAGTCGGTCAGGAATGATACAGAGTATGGTGATGAACCTGTAAATATCAGGCCATAGAACATGCAATCTATCAAATTGCCTGCAGCCCCTGCAAGTATCATAGACAACAATATGAGCCATATTCTTCGTACTCCAGCTTTTAACTGTCTGTAGATATACCACGTCAACAATACACACGCTACAAGGCGAAAGATACTGAGAGCATACTTTGGTATGAATGTCATGCCATAAGCCATACCATTATTCTCAATGAACGACAGATAAAACCAATTCGTCACCTGTATGCTTTCATGGAGGTGCATATTGGTTTTGACCCACACCTTTATTGTTTGGTCAATGATTAGCAGTACTAATACGAACAAGGCATATAGGCTTCCTTGTCTTATTATTTTCGATTTCATGTTCTATTTTTGATTACAAAGTTACGAATTTTTCGTGGAACAGCCAAACTTCTCATTATTTTTCTTGTTCATAGATTCGTTCCTTTCTTTTAGAGCTATTGAATACCTATTACTCAAAAATAGCCTGCAAAATGAGCCATACGCCAAATATTAAGATGCAAAGGTACAAACTTTTCCTGAAATGGCAAAAGAAAAAATGAAAAATTGAAAATTCCCTTACGGGAAATGAACAGGAAGTGAAAAACGAAAAGTGAAAAGTGAAATATACGTTGATGACACAGACTTGATGATAAGTCTAAACGTTACTTGTATTTTTCACTTTTCACTATTCACTTCCCTCCCCCCACGGGGGAGGTAGGAGGGGGCTGCTTTACTGTCCCAGGAACATGTTTACTATTGCATTGGCGTCTGCCATCGTGATTGCAGGATTACCGTCATCATCGGTATCGCCATTCACGTTGGCGAGATGAACCGGGAAGCCCGTTGGCTTCTCTGTGGTAAGGAAGTAGTTCACCACCATGTTGGCATCTGCCATGCTGATTGAGCCATCCCTGTTCACGTCGCTGAGACGGAATGGCAGTTGGCGGAACACATAGCACATCTTTGTTTCAGTTGGAGCCACTCTTATGTAGTATGCTCCTTCTTCCGTAGGAATCTTAACAGGCGGTGTATTGTCTATAGCCTTGGCCACTTTACCGTTCACCTCATACACCGTACGGTCATGGAACTGCTGCCCGCTGACAGATGAGGCAAGCATCTCCACGAAATACTTCTTGCCGGCCTTGAATACGTCTCCGCGCTCCATCAGTTTCCAACCTTCCTCTCCTGCATACTCCCACCAATTTATCTCATTTACAGGACAGTAGTAATCCCTCTGGAACTGCTCCTTTGGGTTCGTCTCCGGCAATATGCCTGCGGGCTTAGCCCCTGCCGCCGCCGTTATCTCCCACACTGGTTCGGCACCTATTACAGGTGCAGTGATGCTATCCTTTGCCGTGCGCATATATACGCCTCCCTCTGGTGTAGGCACACGGTAAGTGAACACAAAGCTTTTCTTACTTGCAGTTGCGCCATCCTCTATCGAATATTGTGTCACGGTAGAGCCATCTTGCACCATATAAGCGTTGACGTCATCGGCAAACTTATAGCCATTCTCCAGTTCCACCGTGAATCGAATACCGAGATAGTCACCTGTGTATCCCTCATAGGGATCCATACTCTTGTAGATCATCCGATAGCTCACGCTTATTGACTTCACCCCCTCCGTTGGGCTTGTCACCTCATAGTCGGCTGGCTCGAAGTCTGTAGGCCATGTGTAATCGGTGATGTCTATACGTCTTACTGGTGGCGTGAGGTCTCCTATCTTCACACTCGTACAATATACGCCGTCAACGGTGACAAGTTTACCTTGAAAGAGGTGTGATGGCTCCGCTGGTTCAAAAATATCTATACCATCACCAAAAATAAATTGATAGATACCTTCAAAACAAGGGGAAGTACGTCCTGAAGGAAGATTAATATTATTTGCTTCTATAAACGTTTGCTCACCGAGCACCTCAAGTGTCACATTACCAGATTGTTCTTCTGCTATGTAGTTTCCCACTATACACTCATATCCTTTCAAATCAAGATGTGCATCATTGGTAACGCTCATCTTGTAATGATTATCACCAAAAAAATAAATGGCAGCCATTTCCGTCACTGTCAATGCACAGCCACTCACTGTCAAATTACAATTATCAAGGTATATTCCGCATGCAAAACTTTCAAAATTACTACCATTTATAGACAATGTGCCACTACCATTTATAATGAGGTCACTAGACGCATATATAATACTACAGCCTTTAGCATTAGACGAAATACTGTTCGTTCCGCTCACATTTATCGTCAATCCGTCTATTTCGCTTTTAATTGAACTTACAATATCACGCGTCATAGTTGCATTGTCCAGCGTCAAAGTCTTAGTTGACGGATTATATTTTACGGTGCCGCTCACACCATTAATGACCGACAGGTCATCTTTGTTTGCATCAGTCACCTGCACATCGGCTATCCACAAATCATATTTCGCTGCACTGACGTTCATGGCCGTTGCCACGAGGAATAAGATTAGGAGACAAATTCGCCTCATTCTGTTTTTTGTTTTCATCGTTTTCGTTTTTATGTTTGTTTATTTCGATAATAATTTCATGAATAATTACATGGGGATTATATGGACATTATATGTTTCAAAGAAATGCAAACCATCCGCACATATCTTTTTCTTGCTTGCAAAGTTATAAAATTTCCATGAAACAACCAAATAAAATTGAAAAATTGAAGAATTGAAGAATTGAAATTTACTCCCCAAGATACAAAAATGTGTGCGTAAGGCTATTAGAAGCACCTACGCACACATATGGAGAAGTATTATCGCAAACGTAAAGATACTTTACGCTTACTTATTATTTAGTCAATTATTTATTCACCTGGAACTTTGTAATGCCTTCCTTGATGAAACCTACAATCTGGTTAGCAGCAGCAAGACCAGCATTGGTGTTAGCCTCTGCAGTCTGTGCACCCATCTTCTTAGGAGTAGAGAAGTAGCGGCCTTCAAACTTAGCGAAATCAGCATCAGCATCTGGCTTAATATCTGTGATATACTTCAAGTCCTCACGCTCAGCCATCAACTTTAGGAGACCAGCCTCATCAATAACCTCCTTACGTGCGGTATTGATAAGTATCGCACCCTTCTTCATAGTGCTGCAGAGGTCGTAGTTAATAGACTGCTTAGTCTCTGCAGTTGCAGGGATGTGGAGTGAAACGATGTCAGCCTCCTTGAATAGGTCAGCCTGAGATGCCATAGCCTTTACACCTGCAGCCTCAATAACGTCAGCAGGACAGTAAGCGTCGTATGCACAAACCTCCATGCCGAAGCCTTTGGCGATACGTGCCACGTTACGACCAACGTTACCGAAGGCAAGAATACCGAGCTTCTTACCCATCAGCTCTGAACCTGCCTTGCCGTTGTAGAAGTTACGTACGCAGTAAACGAGGAGACCGAGTACGAGCTCTGCCACTGCGTTAGCGTTCTGTCCTGGAGTGTTCATAACCACAATGTTGCGTGCAGTAGCAGCCTCAAGGTCAACATTGTCATAACCAGCACCGGCACGAACAACAATCTTCAGGTTCTTGGCAGCATCCATCACCTCTGCATCAATCTTATCAGAGCGGATGATGATAGCGTCAACGTCGGCAACAGCAGCGAGCAACTGAGCCTTCTCTGTATATTTCTCAAGCAAAGCAAGTTCAAAGCCTGCTTTCTCTATTATCTCCTTAATGCCTGCTACTGCAGGAGCTGCAAACGGTTTCTCCGTTGCAATCAATACTTTTGCCATAATTATATGTAAAGTTTAAGAATTGAAGAATTGAAAAACTGAAGTTGAAATCAATACATATTGGAACTTCAATTTTTCAATCCTATTATTTTTCAGTTATATCATATTAGTGCTTTGCCTCAAACTCCTTCATGCAAGCCACGAGAGCCTCACAGCCTTCGATTGACATAGCGTTGTAGCAAGAAGCGCGGAAGCCACCTACGTCACGGTGACCCTTGACACCAACCATACCCTTCTCTGTAGCAAAGGCGAGGAACTCATCCTGCAAGTCCTGATACTCTGGCTTCAATACGAAGGTAAGGTTCATCAGTGAGCGGCTATCTTCCTCAGCTGTACCGACGAAGAGTTTGTTGCGGTCAATCTCACCGTAAACGATCTCAGCACGCTGCTTAGCCAGCTTATCCATTGCTACTACGCCACCATGAGCCTTGATGTAACGGAGGTTCATCAGTGCAGAGTAGATAGGCACTACTGGAGGAGTATTGAACATAGAGCCCTTCTTCACGTGTGTGCGATAGTCGAGCATCGTAGGAATCTGACGTGACACCTTACCAAGTGCATCCTCCTTTACGATTACGAATGTAACACCTGCCATAGCGAGGTTCTTCTGTGCACCACCGTAAATCATGGCGTACTTGCTTACATCGATAGGACGAGAAAGGAAGTCAGAAGACATATCAGCAATCAATGGCACTGGAGAGTCAATGTCGTAGCGTATCTCTGTACCGTAGATTGTATTATTTGATGTAATGTGCAGATAGTCTGCATCTGTAGGAATTGTATAATTCTTTGGAATGTATGTAAAGTTCTTGTCAGCTGATGAAGCAATCTCAACTACCTCACCAAAGAGCTTTGCCTCTTTCATTGCCTTAGTAGCCCAAACACCTGTATTGAGGTATGCGGCTTTCTTCTCAAGGAAGTTGTAAGGAACCATACAGAACTCAAGTGATGCACCGCCACCGAGGAACAACACCTTGTAACCCTCTGGTATGTCAAGGAGCTCTTTCATCAGCGCCTCGGCCTCGTCAACTACTGGTTGGAAATTCTTTGCGCGGTGGCTGATTTCCATAAGTGAAAGTCCTGAGTTATCAAAATCAAGACATGCGGCTGCAGTCTGCTCAATCACCTCACGAGGAAGGATTGACGGTCCTGCATTAAAATTGTACTTTTTCATTTGAATGCTATTTCTTAAATGATTATATTTCGCCTTTTTGCATTTTAGACTGCAAAGTTACTCATTTTTAATGGAAATAACAAAAAAACTTGCACAAAATTATCATTTTGCGCAAATTTATTGCGTTTCACTTACTTTTTTATGCTAAAATGATAAGCGGAGTTAACATACTACTGCTGAAGTGTCTTCTTTATGGAGTCTTTTCTGAGCGTATCGACTCTCAGACTATCAACAGACTCCGCATCTTTCGGTTTCACTGGCGGCTCGGTGTGGGTATGGAGTAGTTTCACACTGCGCACGGCTACAAAGCGAAGCGTAGTAGCATTGGCGTCTGACGTCTCTTGACTCAGATTACGGCAGAGATTGAAATATCCACGTATCTGGCGCACATGAAGTCTGTCAATGTTGTTTTTCAGCGTAAGGATGCCATGTCCGTCGCTATTCACGTGGGTAACTTGCGTAGCAATACTGTCATTGTCATAATATACGGCCATTACTGCTGCCACGTCGCGGTAGCCGTCTTGGAATACGAACTGCACGTCAAACTGCAGTGTAAACGTATCGCCATCCATGAACGTAGAGTCGGGTTCAATGCTGTATGCAAACTGACTATACGGCATTTGCTGCATGAGTATGAAATCCGCCTCTGTGTTCCATACGTTTGAAGTGTCGGCCTCTGCTCCCTGTATGCCGTCAACCTTGCCACCCAGTGCAACGAGATTGTTCTGTATGCGGTCATTCAGCGACATATATATAGCATGGAGCTTGTCTGCATTACGACTGTAATAGTTGTATGACGAGTCCCACTCTACCTGACTGACGTTGTGTTTCTTCAGCACGCTGGCACGCAATGCTATTATGTCGGACTCATATTCTTGGTTTCCACTGCTTTCATACATGCTCTGTGCAACGTGCATATCATACAGCACGTCCTCCATGTCGTCTTCGTCGAGCACACCCGATGGCAGTGATGGGGAGCAGGATGCAATCACGACTGACAGGAACATCATGAGTGTGAAAATACAATACGAGGATTTGATTTTATGTTGGGTCATCTGCAAAAGCTATCTGATTACTCAGTAATAGCTATCCGATTACTCGGTAATAGCTATCTGATTACACGGTAATAGCTATCTGATTATAAGATAATAGCTATCTGATTACAATGCGCTTACGAATTCATTCAAAAAAAAACTCAGAGGGATTATCAATATAACACTCCCTCTGAGTCAAGATATCTGTTCTCAACTGGATGACTGAGGCAGATGCCGCACTCGTCATCATCAGTGGTTTTATCAAGCAAGTATAATCTTGTTATCCTCTGTAGATGCTACCTTACCCTCTTTCAGGAGCCAGCCCAATCCGAGGATTGTGTCGCCCTCTGTGAGTTTTGCCTTCTTTGCCACCTCAGCAAGTGTCAGTGCCTCATCAGCTGCTGCAAGCACCTGATATACGTCACCTGCACGGAAACCTGCGTTTTCTGCGTTCACGTAAAGTATGGTTTCCTTAGCTGTAGCCTTCTTTGCTGTAGCCTTCTTTGCTGGAGCCTTTACCTCTGCCTTTGCTGCAGACGCCTTCTTGGTAGCTGCAGCCTTTGTTGTCTTTGTTTCTGCCATAATCTTTTTCCTTTCTATTATTATTCTTTTCTTGTATTACGTGTTTATTTATATATTTCTGCAAAATTACTCATTCTCAACGAAAAAGAGCACCTTTTCAAAGAAAAAGTGCCCTTTAAAACTCCAATATTTGACAGATGTCAACATCATGCCTGCAATTTCAATGCGATTTGCAGTTCATTTAACTGTTTTTGGTCGATGGCGGATGGTGCGTCAAGCATCACGTCTCTGCCACTGTTGTTCTTGGGGAACGCTATGCAGTCACGTATCGAATCGAGTCCTGCCATAATGCTCACAAAGCGGTCAAGACCAAATGCCAGCCCAGCATGTGGGGGCGCGCCATACTTGAAGGCATTTATCAGGAAGCCAAACTGTGCCATTGCCTGCTCTGGCGTAAAGCCAAGCACTTCAAACATCTTTGCCTGCAGCTTTCCATCGTGAATACGCAGCGAACCGCCGCCGACCTCTATGCCGTTGCATACGAAGTCGTAGGCCTTGGCACGCACCTTCTCCGGAGCGGTATCAAGAAGCGGTATGTCGTCAGGGTTTGGCATGGTGAATGGGTGGTGGGTTGACATCAGGCGTTGCTCCTCATCGCTCCACTCAAACAATGGGAAGTCAACAATCCACAGACATTCAAACTTATCCTTGTCCATCAAGCCGAGACGCTTGCCCATCTCCAAGCGAAGTGAGCATAACTGTATGCGTGTTTTGTTGGCATTATCGCCTGACAGTATGAGTATCAGATCACCCTTCTTCGCTCCCATTTTGTCAGCCACTACCTGCAACTGCTCTGCTGTATAGAATTTATCGACAGAAGACTTGATGCTTCCATCTTCATTTATCTTTATATATACAAGACCCTTGGCTCCTACCTGCTGCGACTTAACGAAGTCTGTGAGTTGGTCAAGCTGCTTGCGGGTGTAGTTCGCACAACCCTCTGCGCATATACCACCGATGTATTCAGCACCGTCGAATACGGCAAACGTGCCGAGTTTCAGTACATCCATCAACTCTACGAACTCCATTCCAAAGCGCAAATCAGGCTTATCAGAACCATATTTCGCCATGGCCTCATGCCACGTCATCTGACGAAGTTTAGCAGGCAGATCCACGCCACGCACCTCTTTGAAGAGATGGCGAGCCATATCTTCAAAGATACTGATTACGTCTTCCTGATCAACGAATGACATCTCGCAGTCAATCTGAGTGAACTCGGGCTGACGGTCTGCACGCAAATCCTCGTCGCGGAAGCACTTTGCTATCTGGAAATAGCGGTCGAAACCTGATACCATGAGCAGTTGCTTCAGCGTCTGCGGTGATTGCGGCAACGCATAGAACTGTCCTGGGTTCATGCGTGACGGTACAACGAAGTCACGCGCACCCTCAGGAGTTGAACCTATGAGAATTGGTGTCTCAACTTCTATGAACTGTTTTGAATCGAGGAAGTTACGTATAAGAATAGTCATCTTATGGCGTAGCTCAAGATTCTTACGCACAGGCGTGCGGCGCAGGTCCAGGTAACGGTACTTCATGCGCAACTCATCGCCGCCGTCAGTATTGTCCTCTATGGTGAATGGCGGTGTGAGGCTTTCGCTGATTATATTAAGTTCTTCTACTAAAATTTCTATATCTCCCGTTGGCAACTTCTTATTCTTGGAATAACGCTCTGCCACGGTACCTATAGCCTGCACTACATACTCTCTGCCAAGATGCGCCGCCTTTTCTTTCAGCTCGTCTTTTGCATCTTCGTTAAAAGCCAACTGGGTTATGCCATAACGATCTCTGAGATCAACAAAGGTTAGGGCTCCGAGGTTATGCACTCCCTGCACCCAGCCTGCCAGCGTCACCTTCTGGCCTACATGCTCTATGCGGAGTTCACCGCATGTGTTTGTTCTATACATCTCTTATTCTGTTATTATATTTTCTTCCTTAAACTGTCTTATAATTATCTCTACGTCTTGGCGGGCTACTTCTTCCGTCACTTCATATTCTTCAAGCAATACCTTGACCAAATCATCTGTCGAGAAGTCGCCTTGCTCCATGCGTTTCCATAGGAGCAATGATGATTCATTAAGGGCTATTAGCTTAGAGTAATCTACATTACCCTCACCCATCGGCACGAGAAACGTCTCACCACACACTGTATTCAACTTAAATCCACTCTTTATTTTCATTTAGCTTTATCGTTTAATATTTTACCTTTTAAATGCTTCAGCGTTTGTATCGGATATTTCCAAAGTTTCCAAGCAAACAGCAAATATCGTCTTATTGGTCGCAAAAACAGCCACGTCTTCCAATATATTGCGTAGCTTATCGTTGAAGTTTCCTCTAATATATCACGTCCTTTTCTATAGAAGCCCTTTGCTATTGCTATGACATCGGCACGCTTTATGTGTTCTGAAGTAAAGTTACCATCGCCACACATCGTTATGTTGTCACCGTCAATGGCGGTTATTCTATGCAATGCCCAACGGCGTTCCGATATCTCTGCCAATATCACATCACCTATCTGCAAATCTGCTTCCACGGCTGCCAATAAGGCTTTGTCGCGCCCGTCTTCTAAATACGGACGCATACTATAGCCTCGCAGAGGAAGCGTAACGGTATATCCCGCCTTTATCTTCTCAGCAACCTGAGGTATTATTATTTCATTCGTCAGGCTAATCATCCTTCTAAAAACTCCTTACATACCATAGCCGACTCGGCATTGGGCAGACAATGCAATTCTGCTATTGTTGTCTTTTCCACAATCTTCGACACTGTAGAACACACCATCTGAAACAGTTCTTCATCCCATTTCATGGCTGAACAGGCTGTCAGCAATGTAGAAAAGGCTACTATCGGCTGTTGTTTCTTTACGTAGTTTCGCCCATCACGCTTAATAAGCATCAATGCACCCAGTGGCACCATGATATTACGGTAGCAGGGGGTTTTACCACTCCATGGTGAACCATATAGCATCACGCCATCATCCGTCAGTCGGAATATCGGGTTGTCGTCATTTATCATATCACAACCTTCTATGTGTCTCAACCAGTTAGCCACCTGAGTGCTCTTCCCTGTGCCGCTCTTTGCTGTAAAGGCATATGCCACACCATTATGACGCACGACAGATGCATGGACTAAAAGGGTATTCTTTTTAGCTCCGCTGAAGGCATATATCAGCATAAGTGTATTGTTTAATGCAAAACGTGCTATGGCAAGTCCGCCATTTATCGAACACCTGCATTCGCGAAATGCTGCATCGCACAGTATTATCGCGCACTCATGCTCACTTACATCGTTAACACGGAACATATATCCACCATCTGTAAGTTTACACACACGGGTGATACCATTGCCCGTATCCACATCGCGCACCATACGACAGTCTGCCTCGTCTATCTCTTGCAGCGTCTCACATACTTCTAATGAGAAAAGTAACTCACTGCTATCTTCCGTCTCGAAAGGAACGAACGAAGGCAATAACCTTTCAAGCACGTCATCTCCCAGATACGTCGTTACCTTAATATTATGTCCGCCTATGCAGTAATTCATTCCTCTACAGGTACTTCTATTTCCTCCGTAGCGTAGCCACCCTCGTTATATTCTGTTCTTACGGCTTTAAATAAGAAGCGATCCTGACTTATATGATTTACGGTATATCCATGCTTCTTGTAGTAAGCTGCCTGCTTAAGATACTTCTTGTCAAGTTTCTTAAGATCCTTACTGTACACTACGCAACAGCTGAAGTTTTTCTCTCCTTCGAGCAACATCTGGTTACGAAGTTGATTAGACAGTTCGTTTCTTGCCACAATAAACTTGGAGTGCAGATGTATCTGAGCATCCTTCAGCTCTTGCTCATCCGTCATATACACAACAGAATCCACAGGAGAGAAAGCCACTCCATAAACATACATTCCATGAGCGTCAACTATGTCGCTCACCACTTCTATCTTCTTTGTCTTTTTCTTTTTTGCCTCTTTCTTCTGCGCGAATGACAACGTAAACGTCATTAACGCAATTAACAGGAATATTATCTTCTTCATTTCTTCTTTATTATTCTTCTCATTTTACGTTCCGCAGTCTTCCTTATCTGTCTTATACGCTCCCTCTTCAGTCCAAGCTTATCCCCTATCTCTGCCATTGTCATAGTATCCTCAGTACCTACGCCATAGAAATGACGTATCACTTCTTTTTCTCTGTCATTCAGATACCTCATGGCTATAGCGAGGGTATTGCCGTATTCATGGTCAGAAGTGGCATCATCAGTCAGTGGCTTGCCAGCTTTCTGCATATCTCCCAAGGTATTCGTTTGTCCTGGATGTGCAGGAGCATCCAGCGTCAAGGCATTCTCTTGCTGTGGCATAGCTTTCTGTATCGCCCTCTTCACGTCATGCGAAGCATAACTAATGAATCGTGGTTCCTTTTCTGGACTCCACTTTCTGGCAGCAAGCATCAAAGCAATGTTGCCCTCGCTTATCAAATCGTCAATGCTCACATCTTCCGATTTCATGGAATATTGACGTGCAATGCTAACCACAAAGCGCAGGTTTGAAGTCACAAGCTTGTCCAGAGCCTTTTCATCTCCTGCCTGTATTCTCTCTGCTAATGCGCGCTCTTCATCATCCGTAAGTGCCGGGATGTCATGTATGTCATGCCAGTAGGCATCCAAAGTGTCATATTTCTGCATAGTATATAAATTAAAGCCAGGTTGATAATAATTTTGCTAACCATCCGTATGTCTTCTTCCAACGCGTACGCCACTTATTCCAGCGCTCCGGTGTGAGAAGGAAACTTTTCTTTTTATCTGCATCAAACAATCGAGATAGTTCGGCTGTTGTATTCTTATCCACGATTACTGCATTCTCTTCATAATCCCAGTTCAATGAACGCGCATCAAGGTTGCAACTGCCTACAGTACATAGTCTGCCGTCCACCATTATGACTTTCGTATGATGAAAGCCATCTTGATATATATATACATTGGCACCACGTTTCATCATCCAATGCAGATGATAGAATGATGCGTCGGGTTCCAGGGGTATATCACTTTTCTCCGCCATCATCACCTCTAATTTAACACCGCGCTTCAAAGCACGCTTTATTGCCTTCTTTACGCTATGTGTCAACGACATATAGGGATTTATCAGCTTAATACTGTCCTTCGCATTATCGAAACAAGATATATAAAACTGTCTCATAATACGATTTGTCTTATGTGGCTCACGATTGATGATTCCTACCATCTTCTTATATGCGGTAGATGTGGTATCAGGTTTCAGTCCATTGAAATAATCAGGTGCGCTTATGCCTCTGTAATACTGCGGCCCACTAATTTTCTGACCAGTCTGTTTATTCCATACATTCAAGAAAATATTCTGCAGTGTATTGACCTCTTCACCGTCTATGCGACAGTGCATATCATGCCATGAACCTACCACTTCTGTACCATGTATATAATAATCAGCCACATTCATACCACCTGTATATGCTATCTGTCCATCTATTACAACGATTTTACGGTGGTCACGGTGAAACACATGATTTATCCAAGGAAATCCTATGGGGTCAAATTCATAGAGTTCTATGCCACGTTCTCTTATTTTCTTGACATGTTCTTTTTTCAATGGCCTGTTATTAGACATATTACCGAAAGCATCATACAAGGCTCTTACCTCTACTCCTTGTGCAGCTTTCTCTGCCAAAAGATCAAACAAAGCATTGGCAATAGAATCATTACGAAAGTTGAAATACTCCAAATGCACACTGCTACGCGCATTACGTATTGCCTGAAACATATCGTCGTATTTCTTCTGTCCGCTATTAAATAAGACAATGCTATTGTCATGCGAAAAGGATATGCCATGACTTCTTAACTCGTTTACGATAAGCGAGTCAGAAGTTTGTCCAAATACCTGTTGGGACATCGTTATTAACAACAATATGTATTTACACCTTGTATTCACACGTCGTTTTTTATATGAACATCAGTCTGTGGGAATGGGATTTCTATATCATTTTCATTCAATGCAACATATACTGCCTCGTATATCTCTCCATCATCAACATATTGTGTAAACACATTGACCCACACTAATATCTTGAATACCAAAGCGGAGTCTGCAAGTTCT